>Ga0268252_1000009_pt1 | contig 125489 bp, 194 predicted proteins | sample AgamicMgSfrz_FD_200244 | JGI IMG/M metagenome (GOLD analysis project Ga0268252, IMG submission 200244) | Agave microbial communities from Guanajuato, Mexico - Mg.Sf.rz (v2) (version 3) | ecosystem: Host-associated > Plants > Phyllosphere > Phylloplane/Leaf | place: Guanajuato, Mexico... | reverse complement strand
CCATGCAATCGAAACGAAGAGAGCGTAACAGCTCTCTTTTTCTTTTATTCAAAAAATTTAGAATGTTCGTGCTATAATAGTATATGAAGGGGTTGACATATATGCGTAAATATGATAGAGGAGGAAAATAAATTGACAACGATTATTAAGCTAAAAGGACACTCAGTTTTTAGGTAGACTTCTGCTATATTAATAGTAAAGGAGTGGATACTATGGAAAAATATTTACCTTTATTATCGTTTAAGACGAAAGCTGAACGTGCAGCATACGTAAAAGAACAAATGTTATTAGGAGGTTTAAAACTTCTAGAAGAATACAAAGGAAATAACACCCCCGTAGAGGTGGAAATCCTCGAAGGAATGTACACAGGTTACAAAGCTACCGCTACTTGGAACAATTTTATTAAGGGAAAAAGACCCGATTTTAGGGGGCTCCCTCATACGGAGAAAGAGAGATATTTAAAAAGTATATTCGAGCCAGAAGGTTACAAAATTATTAATCTCCCGGAGTACGTAAGACGCAGCGATAAAATTGATCTACTATCTCCAAATGGACATGAATGGTCTGTTACAGTCGATACTTTTTTAAAAGGTGTAAGATGTCCTCTCGACAGTGATAGAAGCTGGGGAGAGCGTTGTGTATCTACAATTCTAAAAGAGAACGGAGTCCCTTTTAAACCGCAAAAAGCTATTTTCCATAAAGACGGTTCTCGACAGTTCTTAGACTTTTATGTTGAATATGGAGACCTATTAATAGACATTGAATATAACGGAAGACAGCATTACCAAGAGGAAAGAATAAACAAGCTATTTAACTCTTTAGAATCTCAACAAAAAAGCGATAAAAAGAAAGCGGACTATTGTAAAGCTAATGGAATTGTTCAGGTCATTATACCTTATACAATTAGAGAGGTAAAAGACATAGCTACTGAAATAAACAAATACATACCCGTAGAGGTTAAGGACTACACAGTAGAGTCATATAGGTATGATGAAAAAGCAATTGTAGAATTTTACAAAACTCATACCCTTAAGGAGACCGCAGAGAAATTTAATCTCAGTGGGTCTACCATAAAGAACCTAGCTAGAAAAAATAAAGTTAGAAAGAATGGAGGAAGCTTAAAATGACAACAGTAATTAAGCGCTATCCCTAGTTTCGAAGTAGACCTAGTAACAGAAAAGACAAGCTACGAATTAACATACGATACAGGTAAACAGCTTAAACAATCGGACTTTGAAGAAGCTATTATTTCCTTCAGCTGTAAGAACTCAATGGCAGATGATAGCCCCGTATTCTCCCTTGTAATTCTAGCAAAAGAAAAATGGGATGCAATGCTTAATTCAAATGATTTAATCCGTATTCGAGCAATCCCGGATAGTACAAAAGGTGTTCCAGATAATCCGTACATTATGGTAGGACTTATCTCAGATATCCATAAAGAAGGGGAATATGAGAACGGAACTTTACTTTACCGTATCACAGGTCGAGCTATGACAAAAGCTTTAATTGATTTTGAAGTAGGGGTTATTCAGGAAGTTTCTACAGTTATCCCTTCTATCGGATGGCTACCAGATACGACAGAAAAAGGATTAAAGTTTTCTGGAAATACAGCAGCAGGTATTGGTAACGAACTAATGGAACGATTTGTGTACAAGCATGCAGTATATGAATTTTCTAATGGTAGAGGATTAAAAGATTATTTAACTCACGGATTTACGAGCTGGCTTGAGGATGAGAGCTTGGCTGACGTTACCCCATTCATCAATTATGAAGGAAGTATTAGACAATTCTTGGAGGACATTACAGCTAAACCATTTAATGAATTATTTTTTGAATATACGCCAGATGGCAAGTGCGCTGCCGTTATGCGCCCTACGCCGTTCGATCAAGACAAATGGTCGGCTTTACCCTCTTACGGATTTACTTCTGATCTAGTAGTAGAAGAATCTTTCGGTAAGTCCGATGCAGAAATGTATTCCGTTTATGTTGTACAAGCACCTAACTTGTTAGAATTTAACAGTATGGATTTAGGAGTTTATCCAAAGTATCATCCAGAATTGTTAAAGAAATACGGTTATAAGAGATTGGATGCTCAAAACAGATATTTACTTTCTGGTACGTTAGCAGGGGTAGACCCTAACACAAATGCAGCACCAGACGCAACAGATACTAGCGGTGGAGGAACAGGTACAGACACTGGAAACAATAACGGAGGTACTGACCAAAACCAAGATCAACAACAGAATGCTCAGAATGTACGAGTACAAGAGAAGGAACCTGCAACGGACCCAGCTAAACCAACAACTGCTCAGGCTCCAGCTTTTGATGATGTAGCAAAGTATGTTACCGATAATAAATTAACAGACCCGGAAACTCTTCGTAAAAAGGGAAACAAAGTAGCTACCGATTTAATGGCTCAATTCTCTGGACTTACTGAGAATAGTGCTAAGGCGATCGTAGATGCATTAAAAGATGGAAAGTTTGATAGAGAAAAATACGATAACATTATTGCAACAACAGGTACAAAAGCTGATAAAGAATTGAGTAAAGAGAAAGGCGTAGCTAGTGAAAAGCTAGAGAAATTTACTCAAAAATTATTTAACTGGTATTGTGAGAATGCTAACTTCTATAGTGGGGATATTCGAGTACTAGGTAACCCAGCCTACCGTATCGGCACAATCGCTCTGTATGAGGACTTTGAACGTAACACTACATGGGAGTTTTATATTGAGTCCATTCAGCACGAATTTAGCTTTACAAACGGCTATACTACTATATTAGGAGTAACAAGAGGTTTACCTAATAAAGGTGCTAAACGTTTCTCAAATCTATGGGGTAAAGCTGAAGACTTTAAAGGTGGGTACCTAGGAGAAAGCTCTCTAGAAGACCTTTTAGCTCAAGCTCAAGAGGCAAATGCTACACAAGGTAACTCTGGGGGAACTACAGCAGATGGAAGCTGGGGCAATATGCAAGGTTCTGGTGGAGCAATGGGAGCACTTGCTACAGCTAGACAAATGACCCAACGATCTTCTACCTATATTTTCGGCGGAGGACGTTCGGGAACAAATATCTTCCTAAGCAATCCAATTAAAGGTGACTGTTCTTCGTTCGTATGGTGGTGCTATCAGTTAAACGGTGTTACCTTAAAAGGTGGTTCCACAGGAATGAATACAGACACAATCAAAATAGACCCACAGTTAAAAGTTATTAGCCAAAGAGGTAGTTCAAAAACAGCAGCCCAAAGTATGATGCAGGTCGGAGATATTGTTTACTTCGATACGTATAAGCAAGACGGACATATCGGAATTTATTCAGGTAACGGAAAGTTCATTGGATTCCAGAAAAGTACAGGTATTGCAGAAGCTAGTATGTCTAGCGGATACTTCTGGAACAAGTTTAATGGACATGTACTAAGACTTCAGTAAAGGTAGGTGAGTAAGTTGGATAATGGTAGCTTCGGTCCATTCTTAAACCCTCTATCCGGGATGAGACTACAATCTCAGTTAGGTAAAGAAGTAAAACGTATGAACAAAGAGGGACAGAACATCGTTAAACTTTCTTTAGCTCGGGTAGTAAAGGTTAACTATAAATACAATACAGTAGATGTTGTAACAACATTATATAAAAACTCAACAGTAAAAAACCCGACCGATAATGGTAAATTCTCTGCTCGTTTACCTATCGGTTTCGGGGGAACTACTCCTGAAGGAAAAGTATACGGGACCAATACGTTAGTAACTATCGGTTCCCTTGTACTCATCGGGTTTATGGAAGGTAATAAAGACAATCCGATCGTATTAAATATCTACGGGGATACAAGCAACCAATCTCAGCTAACTCGTACCTCCTTCACTAGTGCAGATGAATCAGACGAAGAGTTACAGAGAGAGTTATGGCAGCTATTTACTTTGTACCCATCCATGACTTTCCGTAACATTGACGGAAACGGGAACCAAGAGGTAACGTTTTCAGGGAAATCATTTATGTATATCACAGACTCTGACCCAGAGAATGACTATGTAAATGACGTAGAATTTGATTACGATTTATTACCTAGCTCTAAATATGCAAACGGAGAGTTAATTGAGCCTAAGTCTCCAGACTCCCCTACTTTGCTTTATGTACATCAAGGAATTTATGATAAACATAGAGTAACCTTCTTCATTAAATCGGACGGTACTGTACGTCTAGGTAGCCGACATACAGAAGGAACAGGCGTTACATTTATGGAAATGACTACAGACGGAGCTTTCCAAATTACACAAAAAGTTGGCACAAATAATCCAGAGGAAGAAGCTGAGAAGTTTTCCAAGATGGGTATTGAGGCTGACGGTAGTGTAGTCCTTAAATCTAGAGATCATTTACTAGAGATTAATGAGGAAGGTGTGTTCATTGACGGTAAGTCTATCGCCTCTTTTGGTGGTGGAGGAAGCGGCGGTGGAGACGGAGAAATCTCTTTTGAAGATTTAATTAACGATTTGGAGGACGTAAAGACTACCATAACTGTAATTAATGGTAAAATAGAGACAAAGGTAAGTAAAACACAATATGATATCGATATGGAGGACGTTAAGAAGTACTCGGAAGACCTTGTAGCTGGAGCCAAGAAGGATATAGACGATCTTGAGAAAGTTATAGGGGACCTAGATACATATGTAGACGGGGCTTTTTTAGACGGGATTATCGACAGTACAGAAGCTAAAGCAATTGAAACTTATATCAACGGACTACGTACTGAAAAAGCAGACCTAGACGCTCGATACGGTGAGATTGCAGCAAACACTTACTTACCTGCAACAGAAAAAACAGCTTTACAAAACGCTAAAACAGCGTACGATACTCAATTCACAAACCTAATTGATATTATTCATGCAGCGATTATAGATAATAAGGCAGATTCAGACGATAGAGCCGCAGTAGATAGAGCATTTGACGATTATCATACAGCTATCGGAGCGCTCTCTACAGCTTTTCAAAAGGCTGCTGATGCTATTGCCTTAGCTCAAGCAAAAGAGGCGGAAGGAAACGCTAAGAAGTACACAGAGTCAACATTCACTCAAGTAGCGGATATGATTAAGTCCAAAGTAGAGTCTGAAGAGTTTACAAAAGCTATTTCCGATGTTAACCAAAAGGTTGCAGATGTGGAGAGCAATTTGACTGAAGCGGTAGTAGATACAAATAACCGAGTAGATGAAGTGGCTAAAAAGGTTACGTACAAGATGGAAATTTTTAGTACGAACGGTAACATTTTTAGAAAAGGCGCTATCAATACAATTCTATTTGCTAAGGCGTATCGAGGGGATGAAGATATTACAGACACTACAGACGTAAGTAAATTTAAGTGGACTCGAGTTTCGGATGATGCAGATGGAGATACAGCATGGAATAATGCACATTCTTCAGGAGCTAAATCTATTACGATTACACCAGCAGACGTGACAGTACGGGCGGTCTTCAATTGTGAATTATTAGAGTAGAAAAAAAAATAATTTTTTAAGTGAAGAAGGAGAGAAAACCTATGTCATTGGCTACAGCTCAAATAACTTTGACCGATTTGAACGATGTGAGGCAGTATATTCTTTTTGCAAACGGAAACTATAAAACGCAAATCTTTGACCCGAACAACTCTACCTATGTACCAAGTTTTAGCTCATCTAACTTGGTAATCACTCCCGAACTATATGTATCGGGAGGAGATGGGTCTAACCTACTCCCTAGTACTCAAGTAAAATCAGTCAAGTGGTATGAAGGTACACAAACGGATACACCTTTAGCAGAAACAACAGGAGGGACTACTGGTAACGGATTTACTTACGCTATCCCTACTGGAGCAGTAACTACTACTGCAAAGTCACTGTCCATTAAATCGAACATTCCGTCCAATATGGCGAACCAAATCTTTACTTGTGTAGTCGTATATACTGACCCACAAACTAATTTTGACGTTACAATCAAAGTACAGTATGAGATCGTAAAAGTTACAAATGGTCAAAAAGGGGACGTAGGTACAAACTCTGTAACTGCTTTCTTAACAAACAGCTCTGTAACAGTTCCTGCCGATAGTGCTGGTGCAGTTTCTTCCTACGCAAACACTGGTACAGACATCTTTGTTTACGATGGAGCTACAGCGCTTTCTTATGTTGCTAGTAATCCGGGCAATGGGCAGTTCACAGTAACAGCTTCGCCTACAAGCATTTCAGCAGGAACTATCTCAGCTGGAACAAATAAGGCTACAATGGCAAATGCTTCTGGTATGGCTGCTGGCTCTGATACAGCTACAATCAGTTTTGCTATTACAGGTAAGACAAGTGCAGGAGCAGCGATCAATGTAACACTACTTCAGTCTTATACAAAGTCTAAGTCTGGGGCAACACCTACGTCTTATTGGATGGCTGTAAGTTCGCCTGTTATTCAGAAGAATGCTTCCAATGCGGTAACGCCTTCTTCAATCACAATCACAGGGTTCAGTCAAGTCGGTACAGCAGCTCCAACGTCACCAGCTAGCTTTAAGTTTGTTACAGATACAACTACAGACGGAAGTACATGGACAAATAACGTTGCTTCACCAACAGGAGCTGTAGCGTCAACTACATATACAACTAGTAACGCTGTCAAAGGTGTACGTTTCAGAATGTATTTATCTTCTGTTACTCCTTCAACAACAAACTTTATCGATGAACAGATCGTATGGGTTGTTTCAGACGGTAGTAATGGTAACCCGGGTACAGATGCTTATTTCTTAAACTTATGGACTCCAAACGGAGATACAATCCGTAATAGCTCAGGTGAAATTCTTTTACAAGCTGACCTTTACAAAGGTTCTGGAAAAGTAACACCTACAGCGTTTAAGTGGTATATCCAAGACCCTAATGCTACTACAGCAAGCGGTGGAGATACAGACGGAGGAGATGGATGGAGACTAATTAACTCTGTAGCAACAGCTTCTACAGCTCCAACGTTGGCTCAAGTTGCTAATGCAAATACTAAATTGACTGCTGGAACGTACTATGTTAAATACACATGGTTAGGGTTGTCTGGTGAGACTCTAGGCTCTACTGAAGCTTCTCTAGCGGTTGCGGCTGGAAACGACTTAAAAGTTACAATCCCAGTTTTCCCTACAAATGCGATCGGAGCTAAAGTGTATATCGGTACTGCATCTGGAGTACTTAAATACGCTGGAGACATCTCTACAAGTGCAGGTAACGTAGTAATCAGCAGATACGATGCATCTAACCCAGCAATCCCTACTGTGAATACTGCAACGTCTGTAGCTAATGCAACACTTACAGTTAAGCCGCATGCTATCGCAGGTATCGAAGGGTTCAAAGTCGTAGCTACAGCGCCTACAACAAATATCAAATATTCTGCCGTAATTATGGTTAAGGATGTTCAAGATCAGATTCAAGCTAACGTACTTGGCTCTAGCATCTTTAAGAATGGGGAAGGAACTACAGTTCTTACCGTTCAATTGATTCAAGCAGGTGCAGTAATTTCTAACGCAGGATATAAATTTACATGGGCATTATATAATCCAAACGGTAGCCTTATAAAGGTATATCCGGGCACAGCAGATACACTAACAGTCCCTGCTACAGACGTTACAGGCACAGGAAACTTGATAGTAGATGTAGATAAGGCTTAAAGAGCTATAAGTGCTATAATATAGATAGAGACTATTTTAAGGAGAGCTAAGTGTCTAGCTCTCCTTTATTTATAAAGGGAGTGAGTTATTTTGCCAAAACGAGTTGCTACGGCTAGTGTAACATTGATTGATATGAACGATATTACTTCATCACCAGTACAGCCAACTAATCCTACAGACGGTATGATCTGGATGGATACATCTAGTTCTCCATATAAATTCTACGTGTATAGAGCTTCTACAGGCAAATTTGAGCCTACAGGACCTATTAACCTAGAACAGCTAGACCCAGATGCAGCGCAGCAAGTAGAGGACGCTTACAATGGGGTAAATGATTTAGGTGCAGATAATAAATTAACTAGATATGAACGTGCAGTAGTTCGAGGGGATTTAGCTACAATTGTCGGTAAATTCTTATTAAGTACAGAGTCTATGCCTAACCTAGCTGCAATTGACGCAGGTGGGGTCGGAGAAGCCTACTCCATCCGAAAAGCTGCTCGAGATATCGGTATGAGTACAAGCAATACAGCCTATGTAAACTTCGGTAACGCTTATACAGCATTGAATACATACCTTTCAGGGCTAAACCCTAAAGCATGGGATATTACGTCTACAGCAACTAATACGATCGTCCCTGCGGATTGGGAAGCAGCATGGAATGAATATAAGCTAAGATTAAATCTATTGAATGTAGAAATCCAAAACAGACAACAAGACTATGCAGATTCAGTAGGGGAAGGTTCTGTACAGGATGCTATTGAAGCGGTTAGTGCCTCAGATCAGTACGAGACAAAGACATTAACAAATCCTGTAACGATTACATCTCCTATTGCAAGTGTAGCTTTACCTGAATTTGAGGGAGCTCACGCTGATGGGTGGGAGATAGTAGGACGAAACTTAGTAATGAACTCATCTTTTGCTAATGGTAAAACAGGATGGACAGGACAAACTAGCTCATACACTGTACTTCCAGCTGAAGACGATAAACCAAATAGCCCTATCGTACAAGTAGTTAAATCCGGGGCAACAACTAACGGATATCTTTCTCTATTCTCAAATTACTTTACTGCGGCTACAGGGGATGAGATTACAGCATCCGTAGATATAAAAATTGCTAACATAGCTGCGTATGATGAAGCTGCCCCGTTTTTCATTGAGTTCTACGATGCTACAAATACTCGAGTACAGTATAAAAACGTTTACTTATCAGACATGGGACTATCAGGATTACTAAGTGGAACATGGTACCGAGTTTCCTATAAACTGAAAGCCACTACAGCTAACATTGTTAGCGCAAGGGTACGTCTTGATCTAGTTAAAAATGGAGACGTTTCTTACCGAGAAGTTAAAGCAGAGAGAAATACTTCAGTAGGGACTTACACTATTGCTCCTGAAGAATCAATAGGTTCACTTGGAAATCGTATCGTTCCTGTAACAGCACCAAGCTTCACTTCAGCAGCCACTCTAACAATTAACGGCGCATTTTATGGAGACGGAACAGATAACGATACTTTCTCATGGAACACTCAAGGTCAAGCTGTGAAAGTTAAGAAGTGGGAAGATGTTAACTTAGATGGCTCTCTTAATTGGGCATTCCATAGCGACTACGGTGGCTTTAAAGGAGTTAAAGTAGTTGGATATTTTACTACGGTAGTAGATGCTTCAGTAAAAGCAGCTAAACATAATGGGAATTATCTTTCAACTATTCTTACAGGGCTCTCTACTGCCGACCAAATTATCGGTAGAAACAGTGATAGTACTTTATACATCACTCTAGCGGATGCAGATACTGGATGGGGAGATTCTTACACTCCGACAACAGATGAGATTAAAGCGTACTTTAACGGCTGGAAGATGTGTAACGGGACGTTTGGTAGTCCATATACAGGAACAGGTAATAAGGTATGGCACCCTATCGGGGATAAAGATTTAAACCGTTCTACAGCAGTATCGAGTGGAGGGGGAATGTCTTACAACCCGGTACCAACAGAGGAGTCTATAGCGATCAAAGAGCAGGCTATTAACAAATACCAACTTGTATATAGATTAGTAGACCCTGTTCAAGAGATTGTCCCTTACGAAGGTATTTTACCACTGATAAAAGGTGACAACTCGATCTCTGTTTCGTACCCAGCAGGAACACCGGCGATTGTTAAAGGTAGTATCCGTTATGCTTTAAACTTAGCTACAGTAACAGATATCCTTAAGTATATCGTTCCAGTACTGCAAAAACGTTTATCTAATGCAGAGGAAGTTATCAAAGATGACTCTATCGTTAACACTGTAATGAACTCTGTAGAGTATACTTTTGCAATGAAAGAAAAACTAGGTCAAGACGATATAAAAGATTTTGTTACAGGAGACGAGGTAGACGAAAAGGTTAAGAATGGTTTAGACTCTCTAGATTTTTCTCCTTATGTAACTTCTACCGAGTTAGAGCAAACAGCTACGAATATTACAGCTAAGTTCTCTGCAACAGGAGGTATGAACCTTCTTAAGAACAGTGTAGGCTTTGCTGGTCGAGATTTCTGGAACGATTATTCTTCTACAGGGAAAGTTGTTGATACGATCAGCAACAACGAGTTGGATACTTTAGGGTTCGGTAGCGGATTTCAATTTAACGCAGACGGAAATCAAAAAGGTATTTACCAATTTGTTAATGTGATTCCGGGGCAACCGTATACATTATCGTGGTACTTGAATAAAAGAACAGGCGGCTCAGATTCAACTTATCGATTTTTTATTCAGGTTCAGGAGAATGGAAACACTACTACACAGATTGCAGATAATAGCGCTGATACGACTGTAGGATATGCAGCTAATTATTTCACATTCACACCTACAACCAGCCAAGTAAATATACGATTTATTGCGTACGGAAGTGTAGACGCAACCTTGACAGGGGCAATGCTTACAATCGGAGACGTGGCACTCCAATGGTCATTAGCTACAGGGGAAATCTATAATACTAATATCCGTATGGATATCAAAGGTATCCGTGTTTCTCAGCTAGACGCAAACCGAAAGGAAACTGGTTATACTCAAATCACGCCGGATGAGTTCGCTGGGTATTGGAAAGACGGTAACGGGACCTTCCAGAAGGTATTCTACTTAAATGGAGATGAGACCGTTTCTACCAAACTGAGGGCGCAACAAGAGATCACAATGGGAAGTGTTAAAGTCCTAAACATTAACTCTGGAGGATATAACGGATGGGCTTTTGTATCTAACAAGGAGTAACAAATATGGCACGTATTGTTTGTATGTTATAATAGAGATACAAACAATATGTGCTCTTTCTATATTAAGATTAAAGACAACTTTTGAAATGGAGGAATACACTTATGGCATTAGCAGGAACTATATCGGTAGATGTAGCCTCTAACTATAAGCTGTCTATTGAATGGACAGCGACTCAGAATACAGTAGGAAATAGTAGTACAGTAACTGCAAAGATGTATTGGGAAGCAGATAGCTATGGATACGTGAACTCTACAGACACTAAAGATGGAGCTATTATTATAGACGGTTCTACAATGACATTTAGTGGAGCTGGTTTAGCTGATCTAAATAAAGGACAGAAAAAGCTCATTGCTACTAAATCAAAAACAATTACACATAATGATGACGGTACTAAAAGCTTTTCAATTGATGGGTATTTCGATGCAGAGGTTACGCTTAGTAATAAATCGTATGGTCGAATTAACTTAGACGCTAAAACATTTACTTTAAACTCGATTCCAAGAAAGTCTTCACTATCTTCTAATGCTAGTTTTACAGCAGGTAGTGACTTTACAATTTCTATCTCAAGGTCTTCGTCTTCGTTCTCTCACGTAGCCTATATTGACGTGCAAGCGGCAGATGGAAGCTGGACTTATATTAAAAGTATAAACTTCTCAACTTCAGAAACATCTAAAAATTCTGAGTTTGATGAAACGAGTAAGACGAGAATATTTACAGCTATTGGTGGTCGGACTTCTGCAACTTTCCGTATTAACCTGAATACGTATAGTGGTTCCGACAATTTAGGCTACAATACTTATACAGGGACAGTCTCTGTACCTGCTGCCTCTATAGGAGAAATTACGAATGGAACCGCAGGAGCCGGTAATAAAGTGTATGTGGACCAAGATATTTATGTTGGTATCACACGTTATGATAGTGAGTTTACTCACACTGTAGCTATCAAGTTAGGGTCGTACACAAAGACTCTTACAGGCGTTGGTTATGGTACAACATGGACTCCTTCAGGTACAGAGCAGACTTCCTTGTACAATGCCATTGGAACATCGGCTAGTAATTTAAAAGGGACAGTAACTACAACTACGTATTATAACGGTGTACAAGTAAGAACTCCTGTAAGTAAAGATGTTTATTTCTATGTAAGACCAAGTACGAACGCCCCAACTTTTACTGTGACGGGAATTACATATGAAGATATCAACGCAGTTACTTTAGCTGTAACAGGGTCTAAAACGTACATCATTCAGAATAAGTCATCTTTACGAGTATCTATTCCTACAGGGTCTCAAGCGCAACCTAAAAATGGAGCCTCTATCATAAAATACGTTGTTACAATTAACGGGGTAGATAAATCAGCTAACTTCTCATCTAGTGCTACAGTCAATGTAGATTATGGGTTAATTACTAACTCGGCAAATGTTACAGCTTCTATTGCAGCCGTAGATAGTCGTGGATTATCTACAACAGTGACATTACCTATTACTGTGGTCCCATATTCACCGCCTACAGTAAATGCTAGCCCGAAACGTAGGAACAGTTTTGAAGCTAATATCGACATTCCTGTAAGTGGAACTTTCTCACCTATTACTGTAGTTAGTACACAGAAAAACGGATTACAAGCGATCAGTGGACAGACTTCTGCCATCCAGTATCGTTATCGTGAAAATGTAGCAGGGACTACGTTTCCTGATACATGGACTAATCTAACTTTTCCAGCACCTACAGGGGCAACTTATACAGCTACAACAGGGTTAGAGGTACTGGATAGTACAAAAAACTATGTATTTGAAATTAGAGTAACAGACAAATTGACTACAACTACGGTAACGAAAACGGTAGCATCTGGTAAACCTATTTTCTTTATCGACTCAGATAAGAACAGTGTAGGGGTAGGGATGTTCCCTCGATCAGAGAAGGCGCTTTATACACAAGGAGAAATTCATGTAGGAAACCCAACAGATGAGACACAAGAGATTTTCTTAGGTTTCTTAGCAGATCAACCTCGTATCCGTGTTGGAGGGAGCTCTAAAGGTTTACAGATTCAAGGTATGGGGGACGCTGTTTTAGCTCAAGTAGACAACAATGGTCTTTTTCAGACGAACCAGATTAGGGTTAAAGGTAGTCAGTACTTTACCCAAGGCGGCGGACTGGATATGCAAAACTCAGACATCGTAAACGCTAATGGTATTTACATGGCGGATTCAGCAGATAGTGGTGCCGAAGGAATTAACTTCTTAAAATCTGGAAAAACACCGGGCTCTACTACTCAAGCAGACTATGATAGTCTTTGGGCAAAGGACGGTAAGCTACTATTCAATGGTACAGATATTGCAGCATCTGTAAAGCTAGCTACTGCCCCTAAGCAACCTACGTGGGCAAATAGTTGGCAGGCTTACTTTGGAGGGGCTTACTTTAAAACAGTGGAAGGTATAGTGTTTATGCGAGGTATGATGAGGCTCGGAAGTTTCGGTACAGGTACAGGTAGTGGTGCAAAGCTAGCTTTTACAATACAAGATGCCGACTGTAGACCAGTATCGAACCAAGTATTTTACGTTGTAAACGATGCAAGAGATATTATACGTCTTGATATAAACACAGACGGAACAGGAAATATTTTCAATAATGCCGGGCTAAACGCTTCTAATGATTGGGTAAATCTTAATGGCATATACTGGACAACTACCTAAAAGGATGGGTGAAATAACATGGAGTCAGTTAATATGATAAATATAGATGCAGATGGGTTAGTGTTGGATTTTATTGAAGTTCCTTTATATGATGAAGAGGGAAATCCTAATGGATTACTTAATAGTCCGTTCGTTGTTCCTTTATACGAAGAGCCATTTCATTTACCTAAGTGGGATTTTGAACTGAAGAAATGGATAGAGGGTAACCCGGAGGAAGCGTTAGAAAGTGCAAAAATAAATAAGATTAACAGCCTCCGATATGGGTGCGATACTCATATCGAAGGAGGGTTTACCTATAACGAGTATGAGTTTTTCTTTACTAAAGAAGACCAAAGGATATTTGATATGCAACTTACTTTTTGTTTAGCCTTTCCTGAAGATGATCAAGTACCTTGGAAAACGAAAAATAGTGGGGTAGAGATTTTTACTCGAGATGAATTTTTCTTAATCTGTAGGGCTGCTAAAAATCATTACAGCGCAAATAAAGGAGCGCTATGGCAGTTAGAGGGGTATATTAACAACCTTCAAACTGTAGAGGAAATTAACCAATTAGGCTCTTTTGAAGATTGTCTTCATCTAATAGATCAAACAGGAGCAATCAAAAGCCCAGAACCTTCGAGTAATAGTTAAGTAGATAAGCTATATTAGTGGGGAGAGGAGGGGACAATATGGTTAAAATTGAACCCGGAGATGTTATATTCTATCGACCTACTGGTTTTATTGGATGGCTAGTTAGTAAGGTTTCCAAGTCGGAATACAGCCATGTTTCTCTAGCAATAGATTCTTACAACATTGTAGAAGCGGACAGGTTTATCAAATCTCGTATTTCTAACCTTTACTACGTGGAAGAGATTCATAAAGTGTACCGGCTTAGAAATGTAACTACAGAGCAGCAACATGCAATTGCACAAAACGCTCTAACTATGGTAGGTGTAAGCTATGACTACAAACAGATTTATGGGTTGTTTATGCGGTTAGTTTTTAAAAGAGACTCTACCGTTTTCAACGCAGCCAATAAATATATCTGTTCAGAGATTATAGACTATGCTTTCCAAATGTCCGATATCCCTAGGCACGATGCCCTTAACGTAGGCGATATTACTCCCCAAGAGCTGCTAAATAAATATGTCTTAGAGAGGGTGGAATAAGGTAGGTTAAGCCTACCTTTTCTTATATTATTATAGAAAGGTGTGATAAACAATGAGCGGAATGGCAGATGGGCAAGGCGTACTAAGAAAGATTGCATTTCAAATTGGTGATCGTTTCTTTCGTTTTGCAGTTAACCCAGAATCTATGGTGTATAGTAGACCACACCGAACAACGGCAGTCAAAACAAAAAGCCGTATCGTTATTGAGGATTTCCAAAGTGATATCCCTACTGTAACAATCGGTGGTACAACAGGTTTTAACCCTACAGGGGTAGCTAGTGATAGAGGTGTTAAAAAGATTGCAGAGCTGAAAAAATACCTAAAAGACTATGCAGCTATGGGCGGTAATGGAGCTAAGCCGGCAGAGGATTTCTACTTCCATGATTTTACCAACATGGAACATTACGTAGTCCATTTATCGGCTGAAGGGGTTACATACTCACAGGACGTTAACTCTCCTTTAACACATAGATATGAGATTAAATTCAACATTCTTCGTGAAGCTAGTGAACCGTCTGAGGATGATATTGCTTCTCCAGAGATCGGTAATCGATTCCCTTCACTTCCTATCGGTTCAGGAGGAATAGGTGGGGTTGCTGGTGATGGCTCCGGCGTAGGAGTAGGTTCAGGGGCTCAAGACAGTTCAGGTAAGAATGCAGGAGGTAATTCAGGGACTACCCCATACGACCCGTCTTCAGGCAGTAACGTTTATAATAAAGGTACACAGGGGCAGTACATTCCTTCTTACGATAATGAGCCCATTAACCCACAAGCACCCTCTCCATCGTCTTATTCATATGGACAAACTGGATTAGGTTATGCTATCGGTTACTACCTAAGACCGGGAGGAGTATTCAAATGAGTTATTCAAATGATTTAATTCGTTTTATTTCTGGGGTACCTGTTCTAGGTGATGGAACAATCCCAATGAATACAATCGATTCTGAACAGCCTTTTGCATCTCAGTTATATGACCCTGTTTACTCTTTAACAGTTATAGCTCGAAAGGTACAAGACTTAATCAGTCGTAATAAAATAGAAGTAGTGAGTGATACAGTTGATTCTAATACAATCGTGTACAAAGCATTGAATAGTGATTTAGCTTCCTACGCTCCAGATATTTATACTTTACTACGAGCAGTAGTACTAGAATCATTTTCTCTATTATACATGAGTGAAAATGCACCAGAGAATCTTCAGTACGTATCGTCTAGAGATATTAAGAATCACCGAACAAACTTAAATTATATTGCAGACTATTTAAGTACAGAGACAAAATACTACCACATGATTGAGAGCTTAAGGGATATGAATATAGCATTTGGCTATATGCAAAATCAAATCGAAGTCATGATGAATGAAGGGAGTGGGAGATAATTGACTAAATTCTTACAACACATTGTCCGAGATGGAGATACACTACAGGGTATTGCTCAACAGCAGCTAGGAGATATGAATGAATGGACTACTTTAGCTCAATTTAACGATCTCCGCTACCCTTATATTGTAGACACTGTAGAAGAGAAAATGCAGAACCCGGACCACCTAGTAACAATCGGGGACGTGCTACTTGTAAAAGTGGCACACGATGAGCAGTCTAATCTCATCCAGCAGCTTAAACGTACGACAGAATATGACCAAGAGGAGCTTTATGCGCTAGCTTTAGGTAAGGACTTAGATATCCTCCCTACACAAAGAACGCTTACCTCTGTAGGTCGAGATTTTGAAACGTTTGAAATGAAAGGGAACGATCGTGGAGGCATTGCTACTGTACGAGGAATTGAAAACTTAAAGCAGTCTCTATTTATTCGATTATCTACTCCTAGAGGGAGTTATGTGGGGCACCCTAGATACGGCTCCGAGGTACATACCTATATTGGTATGAAAGCTACAGAGGAGAATGCAGCACTAATTGATCTGGAGATTGAACGAACAATTAGAACAGATACTCGAGTAACAGCATGCAGCCTCGTCAATCGAACGCTTTCAGGAAATACATACACAGCCTCTTTCAGCGTATCTACTATTACACTGGAACAGGCATTTGAGTTTGTAGTTTCTGCTCGACAAAACGGACCCATCGTATTATTAAGTAATTTTAAAGATTCCATAAATTGAGAGGAGGGGCACCATGCGACTTAAACGTATGTCAGAAATTTATTCTCGTCTAGTAGACTTCACAATTACGAACACCAATGAGTTAAATGACTTCTCTGTAGGTAGTGCTCTTAGAGCCATGTATGAGGCTTTCTCCATCGAGTTAGAGCAATACTATGTATTGACTAGGGAGAACATGACAGAGGCTATAGAACAGGGCGTATACGGCTCATTCAGCTTCGATAGAAAGAAAGCAGTTAAATCTTACGGAAATGTTCAAGTGAGATTCCATAGCTCTACTCAGGATGATATGATTTTATCTAGGGGCTCTCGATTCAGCTCTAGCTTAGCAACATATCCACAAGTGTATGTTACTCAAGTAGATTATCTTATCCCTAAAGGAAGTATTATGGCAGAGTTCGAAGTACACTGTGTAACGGCTGGTAGCGTAGGAAATATTCCTGCTAACGTACTAGATATTATGCAGTCCCCTATTGCTAACGTACAATCGGTTACTAACCCTGCTGCATTCCAGACAGGACAGGACCAAGAGCCTTTAGAGGAGCAACGTTCTCGTTTTGCATCCTTTATCAAGTCTTTAAGTCGAGGAACTATCCCGGCTATTGAATATGGGGCAAGAACTGTGGATGAAGTATCTGGAGTATTTATCGAAGAGGAAACGGGACGTATTAATGTATACGCTCATGACCGTAATGGTAATTTACCAGATGCAGTTAAAGCTAAAATCGATACAGCTATGTTTGAGTATCGTCCGGGTGGAATCCCAGTACGAATTTTCCCTGTAACTCGTAGAGCAGTCGATGTAACCGTAACAGTAACGCTCACAAATAAAGCAGCTATTACAGAAACATTTAAGAAAAGAATTGCTGAAGAGATTTCAAGATATCTGAATAACATGAAAACTTCTCAAAGCCTTGTATTATCAGACCTATCGAGTGTAATCAAATACATTGACAGACAGCTTATCTACGATGTACAGTTTCAAAATTTAAACGGCAATGTAAATCTACTTGGCTCTGAAGTAATTCGAGCAGGTACTGTAACAGTGACACTACAATAGGAAGGAGGAGCCTAGATGTCATTTTTAAAGCATTTACTTCCGGGATGGCGTAGAAGTATGGAAGATAAATCAAAAGCCAATGCAGCCATTCTAGATGCCTTAGACAGGGAGTTACAGAGTACAGAGCAGGATACAATCGAAACAAAGGCTCTACTGTCTCTTGACTCCTCTTCTGAGGAGTGGCTAGATCAGTACGGAAAACTATTTGGAGTAATGAGACAGGATAACGAAGCAGACGCAAACTATCGACAACGTATCAAAGACTATATGGTTCTTCGTAGAGGGAGTATCCCAGCAATCATTGACGCTATCCGATCTTTCCTACAGGATTATGAATCAGACATAGAAATTTACGAGCCTTATACGAATGTATTTATCTTAGGGCAATCTAAATTAAGCGGTCCCGATCATTTTCTAGGGGAATACTACACAGTAGCAGTTATCGATGTTAAATTCTCTCAACCATTCCCAGAGGGGATTATCGATATTATTAACGAGTTTAAGCCGGCAGGTGTAACCGTACATGTATCAAGATCGTAGGAGCCATTAACAAGGCTCCTTTTTATTGTATGGTATAATAAAGTTATGAACTAGGTACTGTTATATTAGTAATATACATAAACGAAGGAGTGGAACGAATTGGCAGAAGTGAACTTAAATGAACCTCCATACAATGATCGATTTGACCCGGAGAAAAACTATAATAAAATTCTATTTAAACCAGATACAGCATTGCAACCTTCAGAACTAAATGAGATGCAATCAATTAAAGATAATGACTTACGACAACTTGGAGACAGCATCTTCTCAGATGGAGCTATGCAAACAGGTATGTCTTTCTCAATTGATTCAACTGCAAAGACATTGACTGTTGAAGATGGGCGTGTATATCTAGCAGGTAAAATCCGTGAATTTAAAAAGCAATCTATTCCATTTACAAGTGTAGGAAATGAAAAGATCGGTGTTAAAGTAATGCAGACTATCGTTACATCGGACGATGATGAGACATTATTAGACCCTTCTCAGAACACACCTAACTATTTATCAGAAGGTGCAGACCGTTTGGTAGAAACTGTAGCACTTACAATCAATGACGATAGCTCTCCTACTATTTACGAATTTAACGATGGGGCGCTATTCGTAGAACCAGCTCGACCAGAATTTACAATGATTAACGATGTATTGGCACAACGTACATACGAAGAATCCGGCTCTTACCAAGTAGAAGGATTTAAAATGTGGACAGAGAAAAGCCAAGACAATACGAAAGTAGATTTAGTCATTGACCGAGGAATTGGTTACGTACTAGGTTACCGTATTTCTAAACCTACGTCTACTCGTATTCCATTAAACAAATCTACAGAGTTTAAAAACGTTGCTCAAGAAACATATTCATATGATACAAACGTTCGTAAGAACCAAATCAGCAGCGCATACGTAAAAGAAGTTAAGCAAGTAATGGCACGTACTCTAAGCCCTACAGGTGGAGTTACAATGGCTAAAGGTAGTGCAGGTGGACGAGATGGCTTACCAGCCCAATACACAAGCGTAGACCCTTCTACAGCTATCCTTTGGACTACTTCTCCAGAAGTTTACTACACATACGGAGCAGACTTTACACTGATTGAAGACAGCGGAGTAATGTATGTAAACTGGGACACAGGCTTAAATGGTAAAGAACCTGCTACAGGTACTTCATACAAATTATCATTTGAGTATGACCGTGTAATGCAGAACAACGTAGATTACAAAGTTACTTCAGTTCCGATCGATGGAGTGGCTGGCTGGACTACAACAGTAGATTTTAACGGATTATCTGGACTTAAGCCAAAAGATAAAAGTTTAGTTCGTGTAAGTTACGACTACTACTTAGCTCGAGCAGATATTATCACACTTAATAGTGCTGGACAATTTACAGTTATCCAAGGGCAACCAGACCGTTCTAGCTTAGTTCAAGCACCAGATCATCATGACCCATTGACATTGAAAATTGGAGAGGTATTTGTTTACCCTAACTCAGATTCAGCTACAGCTTTAAATAACGGTGTATTCCGCCTAACAATGCCACAGCTTGCTAACATTAAAGACCGTTTAGAAAACGTAGAATATAACCAAGCTATCGAGGCATTAGAGAACAAAGCTATTGTAACAGATGACCCATTAAACCTACGTGGAGTATTTGCAGACGGTTTCGTTGACTTCTCTCGTATGGACCTTAACCTTTCTTCAGTAGCAATGTCATTTGATGATGCTAGCATCACGCTACAGGTTAATGCTCCGGCAGATCAGATGAGAGCGCCAGAGTTTTCTAGTAACGCTTCAGTAGCTGCATCTTGGGGAAGACTTATCACAGCCCCATACACAGAGGTTAAAGAGATTACACAGCCATTAGCAACAGAGGCTATGAACATTAACCCGTATGCAGTTTACAATAAGCTAGGAGTGCTTAAGCTATCTCCGGGAGCCGATAACTGGATTGAAGAAACTAAGGTTACCGTAAATAGAGAAACAACAGAAACAGTTCGTATGGACCGCTGGTGGGCACACGGTAGACAAACTTCATACTACAAAGACCTTCGTAAGTATGTAGATAATGTCGAGCTAGACGGAAATCAAAGCTGGGATATGGGATTAGGTTATCAATACGATCTTAAGAACGGACGTACTGGTACTCTTACAGACGTAGCTACAACAGTCCGAAATACAGCGATTGAATTTATTCGTCAACGTGATATTACATTTGCTGCTAGTAATCTACAGCCAATGTCTAATAACTTGTACTTGACTTTTGACGGTATGCGTATTCCTGTAACTCCTACTGGCTCCACTGTAAAAGGTGCAGAGACAGGGACGATTATGGCTAATGCAGCTGGTCAAGCAACAGGTAAATTCACCATTCCAGCAGGTGTTCGTACAGGTATCCGTGAGGTAACTTTACAGAATGCTAGCAATATGGCTATCGCTACGTATACGGCTCAAGGGACATTGAAATCTACTGAAGAGGTTATTACAAAGACTCGAGTAACAATCAACCTGTATGACCCATTAGCTCAGTCATTTGTATTCCCACAAGATCGTGTAGTAACAAGCTTTGACGTATTCTTTGCTTCTAAGTCTACTACAGATAACATTATCATTCAAGTACGTGGATTATCAGAAGGTGGATTCCCGAACCAAACGGTATACGCAGAACGCATACTAACTCCTGCACAAGTTAAGACATCGGCAAATGCTTCTGTAGCAACAAAGGTAGCATTAGATGACCCGTTAATGTGTAAGGCTGGTCAAAGTTACGCTCTGGTAATGATTACAGACAGTAACGACTACACAGCTTGGATTAGTACGCTAGGACAAAACCGAGTAGATGCTCCAACACAAAAGGTAGTTTCTCAGCCTTACGTTAACGGTGTATTATTCAGTTCTTCTAATGCTCGTACATGGACAGTTCACCAAGAATCGGACCTTAAGTTTAATGTATACACAGCGCTGTTTAATGAAGATGCTGTAGTAGAGTTTAACTCAATGACCGATCTTAACTCTGATATGTTGCTGTTAATGGCTACTTACTTAACACCTGCAAACACAGGATGTAAGTGGGAAATCAAGACGGTACCTAAATCGGATGTAGGGACTATATCTATCGATAGTGTTCCGTGGCAGCCGCTAGTAAACTACTTGGAGCAAACGACAGCAGGGACAGTTATCGGACTAGTTAAGCTTCGTGCAACATTCAAAGCTAATCGATATATCTCTCCAATGCTTACACTGGAAGATTTAACGTTTGTTAACTTCATTTCAGAAACGAGCGGAGACTACGTGTCACTAAATATCGATTCATCCGATGCACCATTCAATACGGTAACAATGTCTTACGATGCTTCATTGCCTGCTGGTACAACGGTAACGCCTAAGTACTCCCTAGATGGAGGACAGACATGGAACTCGTTCACTGCGGCTCCTACAGTGTCTGTACAGTCTACAGAGTTTAGTCGCTATACGTTTACTAAGCAAGTTTCAACTACAGCTGTAAATAAGCAGCTTAAAGTTAAATTGGAACTTCGAGCAGATAATCGCTTCGTTCGACCACGGGTACGAAGATTTACAACTGTATTCAAAAATGAAGTTTAAGGAGTGGAACTAAATGCCATTAGAGAAACGTGACCCGAGCTCTAAAGCACGGTTGTTTATTCCTACACAAAGAGAAAGGTCTCTGGTAGAATCTCAGAGACTTCTTAAAGAAAATCTAGCAGACGTAGAAGCTTTGAAAAAAGAGTTACAGGATTTACTAGATAAAGCAAAAAAGAAGTAACTTTGGCTATATTATAGGGGAGAGAAATCTTCCCTATTTTTATTTATTTAAAGGATTGGAGGCAACATAATGGGAAACGTACCCCTATTTAGAGATGACATATACCAGAATATGAAGGACCTTGCACCGCAACTTGCCCAAGACCTTGCAGCCCTAGAGTTACGTGTACAAAAAACTGAGAATCAGCAAGGGGCAGCAGTTAAAGAGATTTCATTAACAGGAGATAATACAAAGAGTACACCTGTACTGAATATCCTTTCTACTAGTACAACCAAACAAGGAATCTTCGTAAAGCAGCAGGCTACAGGGACTGTTACTACACATGCGCTAACTGCGTACCAAGCCTCTTTAGCTGGGGATGCTTCAGCTATTAACGCTGTATCAGACAACCCAACTTTCTCTGCTGTACAGATTACAGGTAAAGAGTTAGATAAAGGTACTCTGAAGATAGCTCACGTAGGTATGGCAAATGGTACAGATGCAGCGGCAGCCGCTATCTCTATCGATTTAAAGACAGCAGGTACAGCAGCTCAAGGTATCTTCATTACAGCCACGCAAGGAGCTACTACAGGGAATCTACTTACAATCCGTAACAATGGACGAGAGGACCTTGTACTAAAGGCTAACGGTCGATTAGGATTAGGTATGGCAACGGGCGGAACGCCAAGCGGAGTACTAGAACTAGTGCAGCCAGACGATACAGTTCCGGGTCTAGTCATTAAAGGACGCACGAACGGAACTAACTTAATAGAGTTCCGCAGACCTAGTGACGGTGCTACTCGTACCCGTGTAACAAACACAGGGCAATTTGTGACTCAAGAAACAGCTTACTATACAGGTAATGGTATAATGGTAGGAGGGTCTAGTGCTCAGTTTGGTGGTGGTAGTGTAGGTATTATCGGTATTACAAACGCTACAACTATTCCAAATACTAACCCTACTGGCGGTATTGTAATGTATGTAGAAGGTGACGTACTTAAATACAGAAAGCCAGACGGAACTATTGTTACACTAAATGGCGCAACAGCATAACGGAGGGAAATATAAAATGGAATTAAACTTTAAGCTTAGTCAAGTAGAGGCGCAGCAGATTTTAAATGTGTTAGCAAAACAACCATACGATCAGGTGTTTGAAGTTATCGGAAAAATCCAACAACAAGCAAATGAACAAATCCAAGAAAAGGTAGAGACTGAAGAAAAGTAACGTTCTTCAGCTATATTAAAGGGAGAGCAATCTCCCTATTTTTATATTATAGATTGGAGGCAACAAAATGTCAAATAAACCTCTTGATAGAGATAATATGTATTTTAACTTAAATGACCCAACAAGCGATATAATTCAAGCAATCGTAGAGACACAAAAAGATGTCAAAGACCTTAAAGGGTTAGGACTAGGTAATATTGATTTTGGCGCTTATGCTAAAACAGCTGATGTAGATAAAAAAGCGGATAAATCTACTGTAGGTAACCCTGTTAGTATGTTAAGCTCTTTTACCTTCGCCTCTGTTGAAGATTGGTTAAATGAGTTAGAGAGACGTTTAGCTGCTAATACTGTAGACCCTATGAGTAAGAAATACATGGCATCTGGTTCATTAAATGTCTATGCAGGTTCCATTGTTAATAATAGCAATAAGCTTACGATCACTACAAGCTCTCACGATTTCAAAGTCGGGCATGGTATCGCTATCCGTACAAACGATGGAGCTAAAGAAGTAGAGACTGTAAAAGTAACAGCTGGAGCAACAACTAGCGGAGATGTTACTCTCAAGTTAGATGGAGTTACACTAACAATTACTGTAGCAGCAGGAGATACAGCTATTCAGGTAGCAGATAAAATCCGCAATGTAGCTAACAATGGTAATGGAGGTACAGTCACTCAAACTCTTTCTGGTACTGGGTGGAGTGTAGATACTAATGCGACAGGTTCAACAGATACATTAACATTTACTCACGCTAACCAAGGGGTAAAAACTAAAGCTACATTTAGTGCAGGCTCTACAGGCGTAGCAGCTACTGTAACTGTAACAACAGCAGGAGCTAACATCTCAGAGTTTATTTCTAAGATCACAGCAATTAACGGTACTCAGTTTACTCTTAGAGATACATACACAGGAGCTAACTTAGCCAGTAAACGATTAGAACATGATGATGACGAAGCGATCAACAATGCAATTTCTGATGCAGCTGACAACTACGGAACTGGAGCTATTGGTGGAGTAGTTTCTCTACCAGCTTATAGATTCCCTATTCGTCAAACCAAAATTAAGCCCCGTGTTATGTTTAAAGGTACTGGGTATGGCTCACGCCTATGGCAAAGAGGAAACACAAATAAAGATGCTCTTGTCCTGAATACAACTAGTGACGAGATGTGTATTGTAAGTGATATTTCTATAGACGGACAGAAAAACTCACAATCTTCTGGTCGAGGTATTAAAGTGGATAATACGGGTGGAAGTGGATTCTCTTTCTATGACCCTCTTCACGTAATCAATAATGTACTTATTATGAACACTAAAGGTGACGGGTTCGTTATGGGGGGAACTAGGGAAGCTCGAGTAACTAATGTGTTTGTATTCCAAGCAGACGGTCATGGTTTCCAGTTAACTTCTACAGATTGTTTCTTCACAAACTGTACGTCCGCAGGAGCAGGAATGAATGGGTTTAACCTGAATGCACCTAACACTCGTTTTACATCTTGTAAAGCGTATGGCTCAGGTAGACTTGAAGCTAGTACCTCTGGAGATGGATTTTTAATCGGCGGTACTCGACAGTTACTTACTAACTGTGAAGCGCAGGATAACGGAAGACACGGTTTCGATTTATATGGCAGTACTGCAAACCGTGTAGTTAACTGTTTAGCTGATTCTAATGGTAATAGATTCACTGGTAATTCTGCTGGATTCTCATTTGGTGGAGGTTCGACATACAATGTAGTGGAGGGTACAGCACTTAACCGTACTAACTACCAATACCAGAAGTACGCATTATCAATCAACAGTGATTGTACAAACAACAAAGTTGACTTAGTTAGCCCGAGCGGAACAGACATTGCTAATAAAAATGGAGACATTTACCCGGGACAAGGTGCAGGTAACACAATTGTTATCAATAACTTGCTAGGTAACCAAAGTATAGCTTATGCTGCTACTATTACTCCAGCTGTGTACGATGGAGGCACAGTGTTCATCACTTTAACAGGTAACGTTACGATTGCTAACACGGTAAATGGACGTTATCATCCGGGAGCAGTAATGCGACTTGTTTTAACTCAAGATGCTACAGGAGGGCGTACAATATCTTTCGGTAGCCAGTATAAAACAAACTGGACTCCTGATACAACAGCCGGAAAAGTAAATGTCATCGAGTTCATCCACAACGGAACAAACTGGGTACAAATTGCAGCTACGGTAGGTATTTAACATAGAGGCATCCGAAAGGGTGCCTTATCTATTATAGTCTAAACACAGATCGGAGGAAAATTAATGTCAAATCCATTTAGAGATATTTTATACGGGAATATTGAGGACCCTACTCTTAAATTAGCGAAGTTAGAAGGAATCCTTTTAGGGTTGACACAGCAAGCCGCAACAACTGATATGCCTAGCGGAGAGATTAACGTAAAGAGCCCTCCTATCCCTATGGTAGGCTTAAAAGGTAATGGTGTTGAAGAGGGGGAAGCTATTAAAACACTTTTAAATAGTATCTCAACTAACTACACTAAAGCAACTGTTCGATTCCCTTATGGAACGTACAAGAGTAACCAAGGGCTTGTTTTACCTAATAACCTGAATGTACTTGGACAGAATTTATCAAAACTTGACTTTTCTGGTGCCCCTTCTGACGTGGTAGCTATTAAACGCTCTGGTTCCCGTGCTCGATTTGAGGATTTCGAAATCGTTGGAAATGGGTTTAATGATGGAATTAAAGTAGGTAAGTCATCTATTGGACTAGATGTATATGGAGATCACCACGTCTTTAAGAATTTACTTATTAAAGATTTTGAAACTCTTATAGACATTGCTCACACGGCAACATACTTGAACGGGTTCGAGGATATTTTCCTAGCTAATAGTACCTATTGTCTGTATGCTGATCTTGCAGCACGAAACGCTACAAACGCAGGAGAACGTATCACATTTAAACGTACAACATTCTGTAACAGTAAACTTTGTGTACGTGCTGAGCTATCTGCTCTTGACATCTATTTTGAGGGTTGCTCATTCGATTACAGTTCTGAATTACTGAACGTAGGTAATGGTATTTATTCGTTTACAAATTGCCATTTTGAAAACACTATCAACAACCCGAACCGTGGTTCTCAATCACTGAATGATTGGTTTGTTACTACAACAAGCGGAGCTAGCTTACTATTTACAAATTGTCTGTTTGACCTATACGGAATGAAAGCAATTATCAATCCAAACTCTTCACTAGGTACGGCGATCTTCAAGAACTGCCGAGCATACTTCCTAGCAGGAGACGGGACAAATAAGAACTTACACAGTGAACATCCTGTATATGTTGATATTAACAAATCAGCAGTTAGTATTTATAGTCCATATGTTTCTAAGATTACGTATGCTACTGTGTTAGGTGCAACGAACACTGACAAGAAACAGATTCCACTTGACATTACGGTAGCAACTGACCTAGTAAATTATAAATACGATGTAACATTTGCTACACCTACAGCTGAACGTACATGGATTAAAGTCATGTATTAAAGACATCCGAAAGGGTGTCTTTTTTTTGTCCTATTTTGAACCCTTGATACATAAGGATTCCTGACAAATTACTGCACTATTTTGTCCTATTTTATTTATGACTACTCCCTATATATTTATTAATATAATTATATATAATATCTTAATATTAATAGCTTATATAATATTATATAAATAATAATTAAATATATATATATAATACAGACCAACTAAAATTATAATAGGCGCATTCAGGGCTAAAATGTGACAAAAACATTGATGTATCAGTAGTTAAAAATATGTCATACTACTAGCATTGTCTGTAACTTTATGGTATACTAGAGAAGTACATACAGAATAGGAGGAATGGTTAAAATATGAAAATTGTTATTGGGACAATGTATACCACTCTAGACTTTGAAGGGAATACACTACTCAGAGAAAAGATTCAGGATATGGCTCACCATGCATTAGGAATTAAAGAAGAAGGTGCTTTTTATTCAAGAGCATACAAGTCAGGCTTTTGGGATGGCATTACAGATTTTTATGACATGAAAGAAGATAAATTCCATACAGGCTTACTTGATCAGTTCCTAGAGGGACTACGACTGCTTATGGAAAAAGATAAATCATTTACATATGAAATCGTGGATTCAAGACCTAACCCACCTGTCCACCATGACGCAATTGACGAAAAGATTGTATTAGGAAATGGAGATGCAGACCCTATTACATTGCATGATTATCAGTACGAGTCAGTTAAAAGCGTATTTGAACAACAGGTAGGAATTGTAAACGTAGCAACAAACGGAGGGAAAACAGAAATTGCCTCTGGAGTCATCCAACAGATTTTACCGTATATCAAACGTGGAGAGCGTATTGCATTCTTTACCCACTCTCGAGAAATTTTTGGACAATCTGCTGAGCGTATTGCCAAGCGTGTAGGATTAAAATTACGTGACGTTGGATTCGTAGGAGACGGTAAATTCGATATTAAAAATAAAAAGATCGTATTCGTTATGGTTCCTACACTTGTATCTGCATTGAAGGACCCGAAGAAGGGAATTAAGTTTACACCAAACGAAACGGTTATTAAGCTGATTGCTGAAGAGATTACACCGAAGTTTAGAAATACAGTTAATACTCGCAAGCTCATTCAGAATTATTTGAAGAATCGAATTTGGAAGACAAAAGCGGAACTGTCTGCTGAAGAGCAATTAATGTATGTGGCTTACGATAAGAAATTTACGGACAAGTCGGCGCAGATGCATTTAAACAAGTACGTGGTCGAGTTTAATAAAATCATGGAGAAGAAGAATAAAAAGAAATTCCAAAAGTACAACGAGACAAAAGAGTTTCTTGACTCTATCAAAGTAATGATTGCCGATGAGGTCCACCATTCCAAGGCGGATACGTGGTATACATCGTTATCCATGTGTGAAAATGCTATTTACCGTGTAGGTTTAACAGGTACGGTAGACAAAAAGGACAAGATGGGCTGGCAGCGACTACAGGCTTTGTTTAGTCAAATTACAGTTAAGGTATCCAACGAATACCTAATCGACAAAGGTATCTCATCTAAACCGACAATTCGTCTGGTTCCCGTTCAGGAGCCACGTAATTTAGAATTGGCTAGCAATTTCATGGAGGCATATAAAGCCGGAATCGTAGAAAACGAGTATCGTAATAAGTTGATTACAGACTTAGTAGAGTCATATCGAAAACGTAGACCGGGTGGAGTACTTGTTAGTGTAAAAGAGATTGCACACGGAGACGCTATCCTAGAAATGATTCGTGCTAGAGGGCTTGAAGCAGAATTTATTCACGGCGGCTCAGATGCAGACCACCGATCTACACAGCTTGAACGATTCTCTAAAAGTGAGCTACCGATTTTAATTGCGTCAACAATTGTGGACGAAGGGGTAGACATGAAATCAATTGGCTGTATGGTACTAGGTGCAGGTGGAAAATCAATGCGCCAACAGTTACAGCGTATCGGTCGTGGGCTTCGACTAAACGGAATCGATGGGAACAGCGTAATGGTATTTGACTTCTGGGATGCTACGAACAAATACCTGTTGAATCATTCGAAAGAGCGATTAAAACTATTCCGTGAAGAAAAATTTGACGTAAAGGTGCTTGGGAAATAATGGAAAATAAAAGATCGTTTGAGAAAATGGTAGATGACTCTATTAAAGCTTTCCAACGGATAGACTTTATCTGTAGGAGAGCTCATACTCACGGTGTAGATATGGACGATATACGGGAAATCGAAGAGCAAGTAGATAAGGCAATGGGTACCGATAGACATGCAGGAAGAAAAGCAAGGAAAAAATAATTATTGTATATTGTACAGTTTGTGTTATAATGTAATCAAACCTATATCAAGAGGAGGAACAGATGTATGGAATACGGTGTGTATTTAGAAACATCTGTTGTCAATTTAAAGCCTAATGTTTTATCCTTCTTAACCAAAATGGTTGAAAAGGCTAAAGAGGTAAAAGACTTCGCTATCGCTTTCAAAAAGAAAGAGCTAGCAGACTTGGGCGGAAAAGACAGCAGAACAATTTCACGTTACTTGAATGAACTAGAAGAAAAGAACATTATCCAAACGAAAGGTGTTCGAGGTCGTTCAGGGGGAACCGTGATTATGTTCAATACTGATTTAATTCGGTTTGACACTTCGGACAAAGCATTAATCAACTCCGATGAACCTATCAGTATTGACGATGTAGTTGAAAAGAAATTACCTAAGAAGAAAAAAGAGCAGAAGAAACCAACTCGTAACAGACGTACGAAAGTACAGATGATGGAGGAGAAGCTGCTTAAAGGTGAACAGCAATCGAAGAATGATGAAATGAATCGTCAACTTAAGGAATTAAGCGGAGTACCTAACTGGGAATGGTTTAAGCAAACGGATAATCCGGTAGGAAACTATCGTACATATTTACTATCCCGTCTGTATAATAGATACGCAGTTTTATTTACAGACCGACATAATGCAGAAGCAGAGTACTTCGGAGAAGGTTCGAAAGTTAAGCCTGTAACGAATGACTACGATACACTACCAGCCGATTTCTACGGCTCTTCTAAATGGGCGCACTTCGAGAAGTTCCGCAACTTCTGTGAAGAGAATGAAATTGACCCAGCAGTATACCTTTCTTCACAATTCTCACGCTCTGTATTTACAGCAGCAGGTAAAAGCGATAAGAAGAAACTTCCGTTTGTAAATGCTTTAATTAGCGACTCAGCTTATGAAGTGTACAAACAGTACTGCGCTTATCAAGTGAAGGCAAGTGTAACATATAAATCATATCAACAAATTCCTAAACAGTTTGCAGATGACTTCGTAGTAAGAGCGATCGAAGATGCTTACGAAACAGCTAATGTTGGGGTAGGCTTGCTACAGTACCGACACGCTATTGAAGACTTCCTAAGTGGATTTGGTGCTACAGAAAAAGAAGAGCACCTATTAAACTTCTACCGTCACACAGAAGATAAGCTGATTCAAAAAGGCGTATCGTTAAAGACAAGAGATACAATCAAGAAATTTGTATTGTTACAGTCAATGATTTTAACAGGTGGAGTTACATCTTTACCGGGCTACTTCATTTTAGGCTCTGAACATACGCAAGTTGTTTTAGCCTCAATCGCTAAGCTTGGTAATTCAGTTCAAGATGTAAATGCGTTACAGAAGATAGCACTAGGAATGTTTGTATCGCCTAATGCAGATAGAGATACACAAGTCAAAGAAGGCGCAAAATACATGTATCAACTTGAAGTACTTGACGAAACAAGACAAGTATTGAATCTGATCATGGAACGTAAAGGCTTACATTTAACGCTAGCTGATTTGAACGAAGCTTTCCGTGAGTACGGTAAAGAAAATATTCCATTAGATGACTACTCTATTATGGATATTGACCAAGTGATCTCTTTTATGGAAAAGCAACAGGAGATCGCAGAGCAGGTAGAAATCGATCACAAAGATATTACTACAACAAAGAATTACAACATCTCTGGAGAAGTTTCTACGGAAGCTTCTCGGGAGGATATGCTTAGTGAATTGTAGAGCCTAATCATTAAATATGATACAGGCTCTTTACAAGCTGAGTTATACATGCTATACTTGTCAATGAAAATGTTACAAGGGAGGAAAAAATAAATGTCAGTAAGCCCAATTCAACAACAGATTTTAAGAAAAGCAATCGAGTCAACTTATTTCTCGAAAGACATCTTACCAAAAGTGCCGCTAACGGTATTTGACGGTAATGATATTTACAAAGATTTATCGAATATGATTAAGCGGTATTATCAGTCTAATAGAAACATATTGACTGAAGATGCACTCCTTACACTTGCAGAAGAGAAATTAGACCGCATGAACAAGGACCCGGAAACACAGCAACGTTACTTCAGCGCAATCAATGAACTTTATGAAGTACGTGACAGCTCCAATGATGAAGTTATCGATGAGAAGATCGAAAATTACATAAGGAAATACATGAATCTTGAGCTGGTTAAAAAAGCGGCTGTCAACTTAGAAAATGCTGCGGTAATGGATAAGCTCCACGAAGACTTCCGAGAAGTTATGATGCTAGACATTAGCGGAAGGCATCAAGAGATTATTAACGTACTAGATGATACAGAGTATAAAAGGCAGGCGTTATCAACAATCTATGCCAATACAATTCCAACTGGTTTTAAATCCATTGACTATTTAAATGGCGGAGGATTAGCTAAAGGAGAGCTTGGTATTGTCGTAGCCGCTTCAGGTACTGGTAAAACATTAGTACTGACCAACCTAGCTACAAACTATACATGGGGTAAATATAACGTACTGTTTATCGCCCTAGAGGAATTAGAGAATCGTATGATTCTAAAGTTTGAGCAAGCAATGTTACGCCGTAATAAAAGTGAAATTCTTACAGGTGCTGCTTTGAACGAAACTAACTTTGACAAGTACCAAAACTTCTATAAACAGAAACGTGATCAATTCGGTAACCTATACTTTGCTCGATACTCTCCACGAACAGTAACGCCAGCCAAGATTGAGCAACTTATCTCGGACGTTAAAATCAGACAAGGTATTATAATTGACGTAGTTATTATTGATTACCCGGAATTACTCCGTAACCCGTACGCAACAGGAAATGAGGCGGACGATGGCGGTAAGCTATTTGAAGAAATGCGTAGAATCGGACAGGATTATAATGTAGTTATGTGGACAGCCGCTCAGATGAATCGTACAGCATATAGCGCACAGATTCGAACATCCGAACATATGGAAGGGTCTCACCGTAAGAAGAATGCCGCAGAGCTTGTACTTACAGTCAACCAAACACCTGAAGAATTTAAAGCCGGGTACGTTCGTCTATTTGCGGATAAACTTCGTAACCCACCTGAAGGCTCTTTTGATAGAATGATTGGTTTAAAGGTTGTAGGTAGTGCTCAAACTGTCCGGGATTACCGAACAGATGAAGAAAAGCGTGAACATGAGGCAATCGTAGAGGCGGCAGATAGCGCTAGTGAAATGGCTTTTAAAGGTAAGCGTAGAGAAAAGAATGGAGCTCCACCTCCTGATTATGTGAATGAAATCAATGCTTCCATTCAGAGAACGAGAGGAGAAGGCTAATGAGGATACCTGAAAAATCTGCACTTGTTAAAAAGGCAGAAAAGTTTGTTAATGAACTAGTCGAAATCATTTATGACGTAACGGGTAAACGATTAGAAAAAGTTAAGGTAACTAAAGAGGAGTTTGCTGCAATAGAGGAATACTCACGGCAAATGTATTATGCTCGAGGAGTAGATCGTGATGCACTTATGGAGAGCCTTGGTAGTGGGTACCAAATGAAATATGAAATCGTAACAGCTTACGGTTGTGTAAGAGTAGAAGCGGAGGAAACTAAATGAGTAAACTTGTAGTATTTAGTGACTTTCATGCACATATATTTGAAGACTTTGCTAAGCCGGACCCAGAGTATGTAAATGATCGTTTCCGGGCTCAGATAGCAACATTGTACCAAGTATTTGATATTGCTAGACAACATGGAGCTAGAGTCCTTTTTACAGGTGATTTGTTTCATAAACGAGCAAAGATTGACGATATTGTATTCAATACAGTATATGATGTATTTGCAGAAAATGAAGACGTTCCTGTATACATGGTCCGAGGTAACCATGATGCTCGTACAAATGCAACAGTTACAGAGCATTGGTTAAAAACATTTAGACACTTGAAACATGTCACAGTTATTGATACTCCTGAGGGAGTGTACGTACCAGATGAAGACGGAGACTATTTCATTTATGGCATTCCATACTCAGATGATACAGAGTACCTTAAGCAGAAGATCGTAGAATTTAAGCAGCATTGTGAGAGCCAAGACATTCCCGGAGTACTAGCTGCCCATATCGGAGTAGACGGAAGTGAAACGGGTCGTTATAGTCACAGACTAGAAGGCGCATTTAAGGTAGGGGACTTATTCCCGGATGTATTTACTTATGTAGCACTAGGGCATTACCATAAGCGACAATTCCTAGCCGGTCTATTAAACACGTTCTATACAGGGAATACGATTCAAACTAGCTTCTCAGATGAAGGGCAGGACAAAGGTGTTATGCTAATCGACTTTGAGAAAGGCGGACAGCCTGAGTTTATCCCAATCCTAAATAAGAAGTTTATTACATTAACAGAAGTGAATAAAGATACACAGCAGCTAGTCGATAATAACTACGTACGATTCGTTGTATCGAAAGATGTAGCGCAGGAGATTGAAGTGTTTAAGGAGGAGTCAGATAATATTCGTGTCGAAGTACAAAAAGAATATAAAACAGATACTCGTATCGCAATTGATATGGACTCTTCAGAGAAGCAGATCGTAGAGGCATATGCAAACGAGTACTACCCTGATTCTACTTCTATTGCATTAGACATTCTCCAAGAGGCACTAGCAGCAAGTTAGACTGTAGGGTTGTTCATATGAACAACCTTTTTTGTGTTGACATATTATAGAGGGTCTGTTATACTATGGTTACAGACAAATAATAACAAGGAGGTCAAGAAACTAAATGAAAAACAAAGGTTTAGAATGGCTCAGATTAACAGTAACTAACTTTCTCTCCTATCAGTATTTTACACTAGACCTCGAAGATAGAGGCATTATACTTGTAGAGGGGGACAATCTCACAAGCAGTAAATTTAAAAGTAACGGCTCTGGTAAGAGTTCATTAATGGAGCCGCTTGTATACGCTATCTACGATACTACGTCAAAAGGTATTAAAGCAGATAAAGTAGTTAATAGACAAGCAGGGAAAAACACATCGGTCATTTTAGAAGGACGTAAAGGTGAAGACAAATATCGAATAGAGCGATACCGTAAGCACACCAAAAATAAGAACAAGGTTAAGTTCTTCATTAATGACAAAGAGGTTACAGCTAAATCAGTAGCCGATACAAACAAGATGATTGAAGACCTAGTGGGGATTGACTACAACACCTTTGTTAACAGTATCATGTTTTCACAGGGTAGTGGTGCTGGACGCTTTGCAATTGCAACAGATAAAGAGAAGAAAGAAATCCTAGAAAATCTAGTAAACTTGCAGGTCTACGCAAATGCTCAAGAGATTGCTAAGAATAGAGTAAAAGCTAAAGAGGCAGAAATCTTAGCTAAAGAGCGTGAAGGTGAACGACTCGAGTGGGAGCTCTCACAGGTAGATACATTAGAGCAGCAAGATAAACAACATTATGATAATACAAAACGAATGATAGAGCAAGAGCAGCTTAACTTGTCTAATACTCGAGAAGAAATGGACAACTACATACAAAGTAATTCAGCAGCTCTTTTACAGCTAATTGATGAGGTATCAAAGCTTAAGGAACAAAGAGAAACGCTTAATACATCAAAACCTAATCCGTATGCAGATGCGGTTAACACGCTAACTAAAGTAATCAATGATATTAGAGCTAAGAAACAGCAGCTAGAGTATCAAAAAGGGGAGCTGGTTAAGAAGTTCCAACAGCTTAAGACAAATACAAACTGTCCGATCTGTGGTAACGAACTTGATTCTACTCACCGAGATACAGAGATGACAAGCATTAGGGAACAGCTTAAACCTATCTTAGTTGAGCTAACTCAAACTATACCGGGAGAACTTGCTCACCATGAACCAGCTTATGAAGAAGCTTATACACGTTACTCAGAAGAGAAAGCAAAGCAAGATAATATCGTAGCTGAGTATAGAGCCCTTACTTCTCAAATTGAAATGAAAGAGCAGCATCATCGTAGCTATAGTAAAAACCTAGACACATATAAAAGTAAGTTAGCTTCCATTCAGAATACGATTAACAAGCTTGAATCGGTCCCTGAGCCAGCTCCAAGAGATGCTGAAAGGAAAGCTATTAAAGATAAAGTAAAAGCCCAGAAAGAGGCTATACTGGCTTTAAAACAAGAGAAGTTACAGCTAGAAAATGCAGTGAAGATATTCTCCAATTCAGGAGTTAAATCTCATGTGCTCGACTTAGTAACTCCATTCTTAAATGAAAGAGCCAATAAATATTTAGCCATCTTATCAGGTCCAGACATGGAGGTTAAGTTCTCCACACAAACACCTAAGAAAGATGGAGAAATGACAGAAAAGTTTGACGTTCAATTAACGAATGCAGTTGGTGGAGAAGATTATCAGTCCAACTCAGAAGGTGAAAAGAAACGTGCAGACTTGTCAATCGCACTAGCATTACAGGACTTAGTAATGAAGAACGCTGATAGTAAAGTAAACTTTGCTGTATATGACGAAGTGTTTGACGCTTTAGATAGTGTAGGCGCAGAAAACGTAGTTACACTATTAAAAGAGAGACAAAAAGAGATCGGAACTATATTTGTTGTAACGCATTCAGAGCATTTAAAACCGCTATTTGAACAAGTAATTACCGTAACAAAAAATAAAGATGGGATATCCACTCTAGAAGAAGGAGAAAAAATGACATGAAAACAATTATCGAAGAGGGAGCATTTGTCACACTAAAAGTAAAAACTACATCCAAAGGAATGAAGGAGATTAATCTACCAGCAGCTAATATTGAGCTATGGTACCCGTTCAACGTGAACTTTACATATCGATACACAGATGCTAAAGGCTATATGTACCTTGTAAAGGAAAGAGACTACACAGGACCTAACGTTTATAACGTGGACATCCTTAAGAGAACTAAACAGCTTACAGAATTACGTGGAACACTGCTTCATCCAGCAGTAGCAGAAAGAAACGCATACATCATTGGAAAAGCATTAGGATTAGGGATACCTACTATTGAACAGAAAGATTACACTCTAGAGGAAGTAGGGGAAGGCTTTAAGCGATTGGACCGCTTAATTAGTGTCGTGAAAGATGTAATCCAAGATCGTTACATCCGCAACTACCCTGAGACAACCTTTCCCCCGTCCATCCCTACTGAGGATTGGGACCGAGCGGTATACTTAGGAGCCACTGAAGTTGAGCTAACAGCTCTTCAGGAGTTTGGTGAAATGTACACAATGTTAACGCTTATGAGAAAAATTGCTGAAGGGAGATAAATGAAATGTTTCTAGACTTGTTACGAGAAGAGTTAGGAGCAGAAAAGTTAGCAGGAGCGCACACACGCTTCTGCTGTCCTTTTTGTGGAGAGAACAAATATAAATTCTACGTGCATAATACAAAAAGCTTGTGGATTTGTCAAAAGTGTAGGGTAAGAGGAAATGCTTTGTCCTTTACAAAGAAATATTATAATGCTCAATATGCTGAAGCAGTGGACATCCTTGCTACCTATGACCACGATGTAAACATAGATGGCGGCGGTGGTTATGACGATTCTACTTACTCCAAACATTTAACAGAATCAGAAAAGCTACTATTATTTATTTCTCGTAAAGGTAAGCCGATTGAAGAGGATTCGAAAGTAAACTATAAATGCCCACCTACCCCAACAAACTGTAAAACATTAACCCAAAACTTTAATAACCCGGAGGCATTCCCCTTCTTTGCTTACTTACATAATCGAGGAATTACAATGGAGCAGATTCAGGAGCATAACATTTCTTATGTAATTAATGGAGAAGTTGAATTGCTAGACGGTCGAAAGATGACATTAATAAATCACCTAGTCTTCTTTACATTTAATGATAAGCGCAAGCCGCTGTACTGGAATACACGTTCCATTGACCCGAACCCATATATCAAATCATTCAATGCACCGAGTAGAGAAGGGGAGTATTCAAAGAAGAATACGCTTTTTAATTTAAACAATGCAAACAATTCAGATCGAATTGTAGTTACAGAAGGTGTATTCGATGCTATGACTGTAGGACAAAGCGGAGTTGCTACTTTCGGTAAGATGATTACAGACCAACAAGTAGATGAACTATTACAGAAGACAAAGGATAATAACCTTCCTATCTATCTGTACCTAGATAAAGATGCATGGGAGTCAATGATAGAGTCTGCTCGAAAAATAAAATCAAAAGATTCTAGTCGAGCAGTATACTTTGTAGCTAGTGGTAGCGACCAAGATGCCAACGAGCTCGGGACTGAAAAGGTTAATGAGCTTATTGATCAGGCATTCCCGGCAGATGCTGAAGGTGAATTGAAATTAAGTCTAATAAGTTTATAGAAAAGGCTTGACTATATCAAGACTGTATGATAGTATAGGATTATAGGAAATGAAAGGGAGGGAAAACAATATGTGGTTAGTAGTAGATGATACATGGAACGAAAATGTTATAAGAGAGTTTGATGCAAAAGAAGAAGCAGAGGCTCATTACAAAGCAGTTAAAGGTGCTTCTGAGCTACGTCAAGCATCTATAAAAGGTGATGGATACCCTTATCACAGACCAGACTCAATTTATCTAACAGAAGTTAAACGAAAAGCATTTATTAAGTTCGATGACAAGGAGGAGACAAAATATAATGAAAGCAATTGATGTACTTTACCTAGAGGACAAGGATTTAATCGTACCAACACAAGGATATGAAGGTGACGTTGCATACGACATCTATGCATCTGAAGGGCGCTTAGTTCCTCACTCAACATTTAACTCGGTTGTTATACCAACTAACCTAAAAGTAGCATTCGATTGGGAAAAAGCAGGCATGTTTGCTTCCCTAAGATCAGGTGCAGCATGTAACACACCGTTAATCTTATCTAACGGACCGGGAATCATCGAAGGTACATACAGAGGAGAAATCGGTATCATCTGCCGTAATACATTTGCTGATAATAGCTTAGTAGACTTCGTGTTTGATGTTAAAGGAAATAAAGTTCCATTAAATAAAGTTCCAAACGTAGTGAAGAAAGAAGCTCGTAAGTTCTTCGAAGAAGAGTCTGTACAATTAGGTTATAACTCTGTAGACGAAGGAAATGCTAGTCAAGTATTTAAGAAGGTAGTACCTCGAGGCACTATCTACGTTGAGAGAGGTACACGTATTGCACAAATATTCTTCCTAAACAAAATGGTTGCAACGTTTAAAGGAACCGATATTCTACCAGATTCAGTTCGTGGTGAAAACGGACGAGGTTCATCTGGTACAGACAAAAAGTAAGGAGGCAGTTATGGGAGATAACAAGCTTAATGAATTTATCGATAACATGATCTACTTCAGAAAGCATAAAGATGATGAAGGGATGCTGGCTCTCCTAGAGGAAGGGCAGTCACAACATGTGACTGTCACAGAAGCAGCAGAGACTCTAGTAGCTATGGTAGATGATTTAATAACGTACATAGACACTGTACAGGCTACAGATGAGGTAAGGCTCCTAACAGTTATTAAATCCTTACCTGAAGACATATACAGAAAGATCGAGAAAGAATTTAATGAAGATGAAGACGATTTACTAAAACCAGAACCTGAAGGAGAGAACAATTAACCATGAAAAAACATTTTACTCAAGAGCCAATTAAAACAGAACATTTATACGATTTCCTAGAGTGCGTACTTAACAAACAAATTAAAGATGAAGCAACAGCAAAGCGTGTTAAACGTTTAGCAAAATACACTGTAACCCTTCAAGATGTAGCAGTGGTAGTAGAAGCTATGATGCGTACACATCAAGCAATGCAAGAAAAGGTTATTGACAATCAACAAGTAATCCAAGGAGTGCTTATGAAGTTAGGCGCTACACCTGAAATGTTCCAAGAGGCTGAAGTAGAATACAATCAGCAGCTTGAAGAATTTAAGAAACAATTTGAAGCAGCTAAAGAAGAGCTAGCTAAAGGTAAAGAAGGAGACATGCAGTCCGCAGTAGATAAAATTACTGAAGAGATTGCTAAAAACGAAGTAGAAATTCCCGATACGGAGCAGAAGTAATGAAGCCAACACATGCTCTTTGTCTCCGAACAGTAGAGGATGATTTAGGCGTATATAACATTAAAGGAAAATGTTATGAAATATATGAAGATCATGGGGATACACTTGTTATAGAATCTGAGGACGTTGAGGATGTACTAGACATACAGATTAAACGAGATGACCCAAGCTTTCTCCTAGTATACAGAAGGGATTGATTATCATAGGTAAGTACAGTAAAAATAAAGGTAGCGGCTACGAGTTAAAAATAGCTAAATACATGTCTGCTTGGTGGGGTGGGAACTTCTCTCGAGTTCCTGCTTCAGGCGGATTACATTGGAAAGGTGACCAACGTGTAGCAGGTGATATTATCCCTCCTATCGGTATGGACTTCCCTTTCGTGATTGAATGTAAGAAGAGGGAAGAATGGAGTATCGAACATATTCTACTTGATATCGGTCAGCCTAAAGAATGGTGGAAGCAAGTAGTAGAAGATGGACGAAGAGTAAACCGAACACCTTTACTAATCTTCTCACGTAACCGAGCTAAGGACTTCGTAATGATTCCATACGAGGAGAGCATGTATTATCGTATTGCAGGAATTTCTCATGAGTACCTTCGAACGACTGTAACAATTAAAAATATTCGAGATGAAGTTCAAATCTTCGATGTTATTGTTACTACACTTGATACATTCTCAAAAATCCCGACTTCTACCTTAGTTGACTTCGGGAAATCAATAGATTGGGACCCATATGCGGACCAATACCGGGAGGACATTTAATGACCAAGATAGTTAGAGGACGAATTAGTATAGATTGGCAAACAACATTAGCCATTGTTGCTCGAGGTCAATATGATGTTGAACAACGTTGCTGGTTACCTAAGTTACCTGAAGGAGTAACTGCACGATCTGTCCATAATAACTACGTAAGTGGCAGCTTTGATTACATCCTAGAGAGTGAAAAGCCTGTAGAAGGGTGGACACAAGAGGTTGAAGAAGGTACTGAGGTTCCCCTATCTCAGTCATGGGCTATGATGTGTAAAGTTGTACACACAGCAAAAGAGCCAGAGAACATTATTAAGACTATGACTCTACAAAGGCTGCTGATGAACATTAACAATGATCTTCGAGAGGATGCGGATTCAGGTATTAAAATGAGCATGACGATCGAAGAATACCTTAACAACTTATATAACGAAACGGAATAAAAAACTTTTCCCTACAATGTAGTTACACAAACACTATATGTAGGGAAATTTTTTAAGTTTTTAGACTGTACAAACCCTATATTGTGTGCTATAATATACTTACAGCTTAAATAAAAGCAGCTTATAACCTAGAGAGGAGTTACATATAAAATGACAGAAAAGCAAATCGTTAACCGAGGAAACACAATTGAGTTTTACGACCCGAAAAAAGTGGAGGCTTACCTTAATCGGTACGTACCAAAAGGCACAGATGTTAAAGTAGTCGTAGACAACATTACTGAATACGTAGAGCTAGAGGACAAAGTAACTAGCCTTAAAATCCAACAAGAATTATACTCTGTAGTAGAAGGCTTAATTTCTACTAATGAATCATTCTGGCAAAACGTAGCAGGATGTATCAAAGCAGATATCTTCCGCAAAGAGGTTATTAATAACCGTGGATTCGAAAAAGGAATGAAGAAAGTATTTGAACTAGGTTATGAGAGCAACCAGTATACAGACTTCTTCAAGAAATATACAGACGAAGAAATTGCAGAACTACAAGAGGAACTAGATAATGAACGTGATTACTACGTAAACCATGCAGGCGTACATATTGCATACAACCGTTACACTACAGTCAGTCTTCAGAAAGAAATGGTAAAAGGAAAAGAGATTGTAGTGGGAACTAAAAAGATTGAAACATTACAAGAGCGCTATATGGCTATTTCGATGTTCTTACATCAAAATGAAGTTGTGGACCGTATTAAGAAAGTCAAAGCAGGTTACCTACATATGAGTGGTAAGGAGATCGCAGTAGACTTTACAGTAGCAACTCCTACATTTATGAATGCAGGTAGACCTAATGGTAACTTATCAAGCTGCTTCGTAGGTATGGTAGGAGATAGCATTGACGATATCTACCGTGAAGCTGAACAGTTTGCTAAAGTATCTAAAAATGCTGGAGGTTACGGATTATACTTCGGTAAAGTTCGTTCGTTAGGTTCGAGCATTCGTCAAAAGCCGGGACTATCATCTGGTTCAGTACCATTTATGAAGTTGTTTGATGTAACAGCAGGTACAGTCGATCAGCAAGGTCAACGTCCGGGAGCTGTAACTATTACTCTAGATGCTTGGCACCGTGATTTAACAGACTTCCTTAAATCACCATTAAACAATACAACATTAGAGAAGCAATTAAATAAAATCTTCTTAGCCGTATCAATGCCAGACTTATTCTTCCGTAAGTTACAAAATGAAGAAGATTGGTACCAATTCGACCCTAAAGAAGTACAAGACATTATGGGATGGGCTCTAGAAGATAGCTACGATGAAACATTAGAAGGCGGAACATTTACAGAGCGCTACGAAGCTTGTATTCAGGCATATAAAGACGGTTACTTACAATTAGTATCAATCGTTGACCCGTGGGATGTATTAGCGGAAATTAACAAAACACGTATTGAAAAAGGACATCCATTCTTATTCTTCCGTGATACAGTTAACCGTGACAACCCTAACGAAGGTATGATCTACTGCTCGAACTTATGTACAGAAATTACAATCACAATGTCATTACCTGAAGTTGAGTCTAAAATCATGGAGATTAATGGAGAGCAAGTTATCGCTGAGTTCCTTAAACCGGGTGACACGCCAACTTGTAACCTATCGTCTATTAACATGGCTAAGATTGCTAAGGTACGTATGGCAGGTGGAGATTGGAAACAACACATTGCAGATGTAGTTAAAACTCAATACCGTATGCTAGCAAACGTTATCGAACTTAACTCTCACGATGAAATGGAACAAACGAAGATCAGTTCTTTCCGTAAGCGTGAAGTAGGATTAGGTGAGATGGGTAATGCTCATGCTCTAGCTATCTCTCACATTGCTCCAGATTCAGAGGAAGCAATTGAATGGTTAGACGAAGTAAACGAAGAGATTACTTATAACATTGTTAAAGCTAGTATGGAGTTAGCTAAAGAACGAAACGATGTTGCTCCAGCATTTGCAACTTCTAAGTGGGCAGATGGCAGCTATATCCGTGATAAGTTTATTCCTTACAGCCGAGACAAACAACGTTGGGAAGAGCTTAACCAACAAGTAATTACACACGGTATGTACTCTCTAGTATTACGTGCTACAGCTCCGACAGAAACTATTTCTTATGTAGCTAATACTACAGCAGGTGCGGACCCGATTTATGGTAAAGAGTACACATTAGAGAAAGCAGGACTTAAAACGAATATGGTAGCTCCTGATATTGCAGTAGATAACTTCTTCTACTACAAAGATGCTTTCATCGTTAATAAAGAAATGTTCTTGAAGACTGTAGGACGTAGACAGCGTTGGATTGATCAAGCTTCTTCTACTAACCTTTACTACATCAAAGATAACCTAGAAGCTTTAGACGTTGTTCAAGACTATATTACAGCTTGGAAAGAGGGAGTAAAAACACTTTACTACCACCGTGGAGAGAGCTTAGAAGCTTACGAGGCTGCTTGTGAGGCATGCAGTGGCTAAGCTTGTGACTAGCCTATAAGTTAGAAGTATGTTATAATAGGTATAGAGGGTAAAACCTCTATACTTTACTTATAGCGGAGGGCAAGCAAAATGGAAAATTGGAAAGATATAAAAGACTTTGAAGATTATTATGAGGTATCTGATTTAGGGAATGTACGAAGTAAGGTAAGCCAGCAGATTCTAGTTCCTTTTCTCAACAGCAGAGGTTATCTACATGTCGATCTGCATTATGTTAAACCATACAAGAGGGTTGCAATACATAAACTAGTTATGGAGACATTTAATCCTGAAGGATACTTTAAGGATGCAGACATCGACCATAAGGACGGTAATAAGCAAAACAACGCTTTTACTAATCTAGAATATGTAACGCATGCTGAGAACGTATTAAGACACTATAGAGGGAAAGCAGAACCTATGGTAGCTGTATCCCCTACAGGAGAAAAATATGAGTTCCTAGTGATCTCTGAGTTTGCTAGAGAGCATGGACTAGAATTTAGACATGTATCAGCTTGCTTAAAAGGGAAACTAGCACATCATAAGCAATGGGTATTCTATCTTAAATCAGAAGGTAAACCTAAGCGTGAAAAAGAAGAAGGCGTTAAAAGTAATAAGCCGAGAGTCTTTATCGCTACCTCTCCTGAAGGAGAAGTGTTAGAAGGTATCAACCAACGTATATTTGCAGAAGAGCATGGATTGTCGAGAAGGCAAATTAACGCCTGCCTAAATGGTAGAATGAAAACACATAAAGGCTGGGCATTTAAGTTTAAGGAGGAAACTAATGAGTAAACATGAAATCTTATTTTCAGTTACAGAGGATTCCCGAGACGGTATTAACTTTCAGGTAAAGGGTAGTGAGGTAGGTTTCATCTTAAAGCATAAAGAAGACGTACTTGCAGTTATGGAACGTTTGAAAAATGCTTTAATAAATGAAACTTACCCATTTACTGATCATAGTAAGAAAAGCTAATATAAATTAGAGGAGTGGAAATCAATGGAGTGTAATAATAAACATTGTTTATGGAACGCTTTTAATTCTTGTTGTCATGAGGACCCTGAGAAAGCAGATAAACACGCTACTCCCAATCAATTAGATTGCCCCGTATCATTACGGGGAGATTTCACTAGACAGTTATACGCATTACTTCATGAATGTGAAACGATGCTTGATCGAAGAAACATGAAAGAGCTTATGCAGGTTAGAGACTTTATGAAAGCTCAGAGGAAGAAACAATGAGTGAAAGATATTTTGACATGACAGATGCTATTGCAGCTATGATGGAAGGACATACTACTTCTGTAACTAATGGTAGCTTTGATTACTATATAATTGATAGTAATAATATGTTACGGGGCATGGCTAGCTGTGACCCGGAGCATTATGAAATAAGCCGTGAAGAGTTAACAAAGATCGCTCAAGGTGATTGGTATTTAATAGATTGATAAAAGGGACTTGTTTTCTAAGCAGGTCCCTGTTATAATAAAGACTGTAACATACAGAGAAGGAGAGAAAATCAAATGGACGTAAGTAACAGACGCACAATCAAATTATTGCAACCGAAGAAGGACACATTATACCCAACTCGTATTCTAGACAACGATGGAGTTAATTCACTCAATATCAACGATACACGATATCCACAGTTCATCAAGTACTATCACAACATGTTAGAGCGTTTCTGGAGACCAGAGAGCGTTAAAATGAATAAAGACAACCTAGACTTTAAGAAAGCTTCTAAACAGATACAAGAGGCGTATAAGCTGGGATTAGGTAACTTAACAGCGATCGATGTTGTACAGACTCGTATGGCTCGTATTCTAGCAGTAGTAATCACAGACCCGGCAATCAACTCTGCATACGCTGTAGCAGGGCAGCAAGAGGCAGTACACGTACAATCATACTCGTATGCTATCTTAGATAAGTTGCCAATTGCAGAACAAAATGTTATGCTTCGTGAAGCTGTACGTAACGAGATGGCTCAAAAACGTAACAGCTTAGTTATTAAAGTGTTGGAAGAAGTAGAGGACGCATTCAAGCTCTATATCCTAGGAGAAATGGATGTAAAAGATTTTGCTAAGATTCTAGCTCGAGGCTTAGTATCAATGTCTGTACTAGAAGGTATTAACTTCTATTCTACATTTATGATGTTCTATCATATTCAACATAAGTTTCAAATCTTAGATGGAACGATTTCACTTATTCGTTACATCCATAAGGACGAGTTCCAACATACTTACTTGAATGGTCATACGCACCGTGCATTATTAACTGACTATCCTTTAAGCCAAGATGAAATGAAAGAACATATCGATTGGTCATTGGATTTCATTAAAGAAAATGTTAAGCGTGAAATTGCATACGGACAAGACCTGTTCAGTACAATCGGTGTACGTCCTTCAGAGATTGATACATACATTCACTGGTTAGGTAACATCCGTGCTCAATCATTAGGATTACCGCTACCATTCCCGGATACAGTCTTTAAAGCACAAGAGAATCCGATTCCTTGGATGAAGGCGTTTGACGATAGCCGCTTAGACTCTGGGCAAAAGATTGACTTCTTTGAATCGTATAACAACCAATATACAAAAGCAGATTCGAAGAATACAGAAGTAAATAAAGATGATCGTAGAAAACTTAAGTTCTAATTGGAGGAAAACAACATGGCAAATCAATTAATCAAATTAGAGAAACATCACTGTAGATACTGCGGAGAGCTAGATAAGCATTTAAAGGCTCTAGAGCTCCCGTACACGGCTTATAATATGGATGACGAACCAAAGTATGCTACACAATATGGCGTTATGAGCGCCCCGGTACTTATCTTAGCGGACGAGGAAGGAAATGCAATTAAACAAGTTAATGGATTCTTCAGAGATCAAATTGACGAGTTAATTGAAGAGTTTCAGAAGGGAGAGTAACATGAAGACAAATATGGAAGTAGTTAGTGGGACGTTAGTAATTACATCCCTTGACGGTGAGTTCTATGCAGAGGTAGATGTTGAAACAGGAGTAACAGAAATAACTAATCACGGAGACATTAATAAGCTCTACGCCTTTGTAAATGCTGTTAGAAATCGTTACAGAAGATTTCTTAATAGTAAGGCAGCTGAGGATTTTCTAGAGTAAAGAGGCTAAAAAAGCCTCTTTTTTTGTTGACAATATAGTTATAGTATGGTAAACTCTGTATATAGCTTGTAACATATGAGGAGGAAAATTAAATGAAGAGTAAATTATTTATCGCAGTTTTGTTTTCAGTACTATTAGCGTTATCAGGTTGTTCAGAGGCAGACACAGTTTCAGAGAATCTATCAAAATCAGCGGATTCATTCAAAGTACAGAGACGAGTAGTATTCTTTAACGGAATTACAGACAAATATTTACTTACAGTTGAAGGACGTTGCGCCCTTAATACAGACAGCGCAAAGAAATTAACGGTTACTTGTAAAACTGGAAAAGGTAAATACAAGAAACACTACCTTGGATTAAGTGACAACGTAAGCTACTTCGTGGAACAGACAGATGCAAAGTATGAAGATGCTTACCATTATAAAGTATTGTTCAGACCAGAAACAATTATCCCGGATGTAGACTTACAAACAAGTAAAGACGAAAACTAATTTTATTAACTAAGTAGAGGGCTTTTCTAGCCTCTACTTTTTTATTTTGTGGTATAATAAAGATATACATAATATTCTGAAAATTCTAAAGAATGGAAGGTAAAAGAAAATGACACGAAAGAAAAGTCTTAACATACACAATACCGACAGGTTGTTTAATCTAAATTTAACTACAAAGCAGGATGAGGCTAATTTTATTAAAGTTACACGTATTAATGAAAAAGCTATTGAAAGAGAGATGGACCAGCTAAAAGCCAAGTCTACTCGTTTTAAAAAGCGCAATAAGAAGCATTATCTACTATATAAAGAGCGTTATGGTAATGATACAATCCAAGATAAAGTGTTTGATCATGGTGGACACATCTATTACTACACAACAGACCGAGTTCCTGTTCCGATTATTAATAAGCTTGCAGCAGTACCGCAGTCAGAAGTCGTTTACTTTTGTAAGAAAGAACATACATTAGAAGACGTTCGAAATGTTCAGCTTGTATCGATGGCTACTAAAGTCTCTATCGATGTACCAATCGTACTCCCGGATATTAATATTTACGATTATCTCTTTTCACTGTACCCGTTACGGTACCATGTAGACAAAGTAAAAATTTCTTTCCCTGCATTAAGTGAAAAAGAAATCCAAGATCGTCACAAACCATACTATGTATTCTACAATGGTATGTATCACTTAAAATCTAAATACAAATACCTATGCTTTCAGTACCTACAGGAGCCGCTATCCACTTGGAAAATGAATATTTGGCTAATTTGTGACTCTAAGAGAGATATGGCTATGGTAGAGGAAATGGTGATTAAAGATAACAAACGTTTCCGCAAAGCAACATCTATCGATGAAGGGAGTGCGGAATAATGGCTGTAAATCGTAAAGAGCTAGCTAGACGCATTGCCCATCGAGGCGGATTTAATATCGGAGATGTAGAAAAAGTACTTGAAATATTTGAAGATGTTATAGTAGATACACTTAACGAAGGGGATTCAGTAAAGCTAGGTAAGCTGCTGAAGCTATTTCTAGAAGAGCTCCCCGAAAAGAATGCGTTTGATGGACTTAATAAGCGTTATTTCATTCGAGAGGCTAAACGGGTCCCGAAGGTAAAGCTACTAACCAGACTCAGTAATATTGAACTTCCTGCCGAGAAGAAAGATACAGAGGGATAATATCCCTCTTTTTTATGTTGACAGGCTCCGTATGATATAGTATTATTATAGACACGGATACAAGGAGGAGGAAGGTTCATTGGTAAATAGTAAACGAAAAGTATTATTTCTTCAAGAGCATTTAAGAGAAGACCATGTGAAGATGACTGATCAATACGGCGGATTCAAAAACGTGTTCTTCCAAACAAAAGGCGGTTCCATTCTTAAGAAACTAGTCGAACAGAAAGATGGACTTGGACTTAAACGTGGAGAATACTATATCGATTATGCCTATAGTTTAATTCCTACTGTAACGGCTCGTAACAAATGGAATAACAAAGCTTCAAAATACAAGCCCGTTACACAGAAAGAAGCAAACCCAGAATACGAATTTTTGTATGAGCGGATTGTAAGAGAAAAGCCAGACATTATTATTCCCACAGGTAAGCTTGGATGTAAAGCCTTAATCGGTCAATCGTCTATTTCTACGTTACGTGGGGTGCCTCAAAAAGTCACCATTACTTCAAACAGAGTAGCAGAACAACCACAAGCTCCAGCACCTACAATGGACGGGGAAACTTACGCTAAATTACAGCAACAGATGGCAATGCTAGAGGAACAAAAAGAAGCATTCCTCAGCGCATATGGAGATCGTATAGAAGGTAGTAATGGTCTTAAGAAAGAGTATGGAGCCATTGTATCTCAGATTGAACATTTGCATAATCAAGTAATGGCTAACCAGCAACAGCCGGAGCCGACAGGCAATACACATGAATGTTGGGTACTCCCTATGTACAGTATGGAGTATATGCTTGTGAATCCAAATATCCAAAACTTAATTGAAGCGGACTTTGGGACTCTTCAGAAGTATCTTGAACAAGGGGATTCAGCGTTTATAGCTGCTCCAGTAGAGTACGAGCATGTAGAGTCAATCGAACGTGTTAGAGAAATCTTTACACAAGAGATTCCAAAAGCACCTATCGTTGCATGGGATTTAGAGACAAACACATTAAAACCAGAATTAACAGGCGCTAAGCCTCTTGTAATATCTCTGTCTTGGGAAGAGGGAACAGGTGTTACAATCCCACTAGAGCATAAGGAGTTTACGTGGTTACCGGGACATCTTGCAGAGATTTATAACTACATAGAAGAGTTTGTCGGTAATGAAAACATTATCAAAGTCGGACACAACATTTAACACAATGGGTGTTGTAAAATCCCTCTCATAACGGTGGACGCTAAGTCGAAAGATACGCCAATACCGTGCCTACAGTACTGGTGACAGTAGCTGGGGTGTAGAGACTGATTCGAGCCTTCGTAGGGCAAGATGAGAAGTGGTGTAGTGGCTCCAAAAGGAGGTAACTACTATGAAAATATGTACAAAATGTCAAGTACCTAAAGATGAGAGTGAGTTCAATAAAGGCAATAAAAGAAAAGACGGTACTCGTCCTCTAGTAGCTCAATGTAAAGCTTGCCTATCAGCGTATAAGCGTAAGCATTATGGTAATAACAGAGCTAAATACTTAGATAAGGCAAAAGCTCAACGAGAGAACAACCCGGAAGAGCTTAAAGCCTATTGGAAAGAGTATCATCAAAAGAACAAAGATAAACGGAATGAACAGATGAAGGAATATGCACAAACAGAAGAAGGCAAAGCAGCTAGACAGAGAGCTCAAGAGAATTACAGACGCTCCGATCAATACAGCTTAAAGCAAAATGCCCGTAAAAAAGTCTTACGAGCTTTAGATGCTGGTAAACTACAGAAACCTTCTAAGTGCAGTATTTGTAAATGTGAAGTTCCGTTAGAAGCTCATCATAGGGATTATAGTAAGCCATTAGAAGTAGAATGGTTATGTAAAACTTGCCACGAAAATGTACACCACTTAAATGAGGGACATGAATCTGTATAGGTATCTACGAAAAAACCTATTGGAAATGGTTCATGAAGGTATAGTCCACTCCTAACCGAAAGGTTAGGGTAAAGTGCAGTTCGATATTCGTTTCCTTCGATTAACAAAAGGATTTACTAAGTTTGTCAATCATCGTGATACGAAGGTTATGTACTATCTACTAATCAATCAGGAAGTTGAGTCTTCTTTACGATTAAGTGATATGGCATACGAGCTTACAGACATGGGTGGATATGACCGAGCTTTAGAAGATTACAAAAAGAAATATTCAGCAGACTATATTGCTAAAGAGAAAGAGCGTATTAACAATTGGAAAGCTGAACATAAGAAAATGGTTTCTGAAGCAAAGGCAAAACATAAAGCAGAAGTAACCGAGCTTAAGAAACATTACCGGGAGTTAGTTAAGGCAGAGAAAAAGCTTGCTAAGGTAGAAGAAAGAGAGCCTAACTATATTCCTGAGCCAGTTCTTCCAGAAGCGCCAGTGTTTGAAAAGCCAGACTTCGGTGAAGCACAAGCACCAAAGAATGAAGTGGACCAATCCGATTTTAACTATGAGTGGATTCCATTAAAAGATATGCTTTCTCCTTATGCTAGTGGAGACGTAGATTGCTGTTTACGTATCTATAACAAGCTAGACGTTGTAGGGAAGAAATCGGAGAACGAAAGAATCCGTAACTTATATACAGGACACTTTACACAATTGACTGCTAGCTTAGCAGAAATCGAAGCAAACGGCGTTATGATGGATGTAGCTTATACTCAAAGCCTTGTAGACGCATATACAGAGGAAGAAGATCGAATTGTACAAGAACTTCGAAAATTCCCGGAAGTACAGCGCCTAGAAGCAGAGCTAACAACTCTGTATCAAAGAGGTATTGAAGAGTGGGCTAAGCCGCCAGCAGAACGTGATGAAACAATCGCTAAGTTACGAGATAAATATAAAGATGGCAAAACGATTTTTAGTCCAAACTCTTCAGAGCATAAGAAAAAGGTTCTTTTTGAATACACGGGAATTAAACTTCCTTATAACAAAGAGTTCCTAGTCAAATCAGCTGTAGAAGATGGACTACCTGAAGATCAAATCGAATGGTACCACTATAAGACGGATACAAAAGCAGCACTTCCATACTTAGTAGAGAACCATGAAGAAGTAAAAGAACTAGCAGAAATGCTACTTACCCATTCATTAGTTAAGACACGTAAGCAAAACTTTACGTACAAACTATTGAAGATGATTGACCCTGTAGGAAAACTGCATGGGGGATTTAACTTAACAGGGACTGCAACATCTCGTCTGTCATCACAAAATCCAAACTTACAGCAAATGCCACGTAAAACAGGTGACGTTACACGATTCGACTATAAGCACCCGATTAAGCGTATGTTTGTTACAAGCTTTAAAGGCGGAGCATTGCTACAGCTGGATTACAGTTCCTTGGAGTCTAGGATTCTTGCTTTAGCCGCTAAAGATGATGAAATGACACAAGCCTTTTTAGATGGGGCTGATATCCATAAGGAAACTGCATCTCTAGTATTCGGCGTACCAATCGATCAAGTTACAGACGATATGCGTTCTAGTGCCAAGAGTACAACGTTCGGTATCGCCTACGGGGAGACTCCATTTAGTTACTTCGCTAAGCATGGTATGACATTAGAGCAAGCTGAGAAACTATTTGAAGACTTCTTCAGAAACAAACCACGTATTAAAGCGTTTATCGATGAAATCCATGCATTTGTTAAGAAACATGGATACGTAGAGTGTATGCAAGGCTTTAGACGTAGATTACGTGACATTTACTCACAAGATAATTCTAAAAAGAACTCTGCACTACGTCAATCAGTAAATACAGTTATTCAGGGTACAGGTGCATTCTTAACGAACTCATCTGTTATTCATATCAATAACTTTATTAAAAAGAATAACTTCCGTTCTAAAGTTATCCTTACCGTGCATGACTCTATCGTACTTGATTGTCCACCTGAAGAGATTCACGTAATGGCTAAGGTAGCTAGACACATCATGGAAAACTTACCGATTGATTGGCTATATATCGATTGGAAAGGTGAGCGTTTACGTTACCCAATCGCCGCTGATATCGAGATCGGCGTGACGTACAATGATATGGTGGACTATGACGTAGAGGAGCTTAACACGTTCCAATCCGTTAAAGGATACTGTAAGTTCCATTTAGACCTGAAGAAGGTTAAGAACTACCGAGAGTCTAAAGTTATAGACAAAGAGAAAGAAGAGCAGCTTAAAGAGGCTATTAAAGCCAAGAAACAAGCATATCAAATGGTTGTATAAGTTTTTTAAAAAAGTTTGTACTTTATACTTGCAATACAGACAAGGTTATAGTATTATAGATTATACAGAGAGGCGATACAAGCCTCTCAGTAACCAAAAGGAGGAGGAACTGAATGGAAATCAAGATTGATTCATTCGACTTCGATCTTCTAAGACTAGTAGATGAAACTGGGCAGTACATGGAGTACAATCTCCGGGATGAGCTGAAAGTAAATGAGGCTAACCTAGAGATAGAGATGTTGAACCAGCCAGCCAAATTCATTTACTGGGCTTCCATCTTGGAAAAGCTTAAATACTTCCAAGAAGCTAAAGAGCTCGAAGCAGAGCAAGTTACAGCTCGAGTAGATACAGAAGCTCGAGACAAGTACAAAGGTACAGAGACAAAAGCCACGAAAGATGTAGTAGAGGCATATCGGAAACAGCATGAGGACTACATAGCGATCATGATGGAGTTACAAAACTATAACTACATTGTAGGGCGTATTGCTCGTATCGTAAAAGCCTTTGAACAACGTAAGGACATGTTACAGTCTTATGGTAAGCAAATCGCTGAGCAGAAGATGTTCGGTAGAGGTGCTGGTTCCACATTACACGATGGCGGCTATAACAATATGACTCCGGGAGGAGGGTATTAAGTGACTAATGTAGTTAAAGTAGCGTGTTGGTATTTATTCTTCTACATTACACTATTTGTTGTATGGCTTATTATATCTGATTGGTTGTTTGGAGGGATATACGTTTCAGAAGAATGGACACCAGTTGCTGTAGGTGCCGGAGCATTTTTTACCTCACTGTATCTAGTAGATGCATTAAATAAAAGAAAGCAGGGGAAAGCAAATGGAGAAAAGTAATTTACGATATTCATTTGAGAAGATGCATTCAGGTAAGCATAATTACCAAGTACGTATTAATGGTCAATTCATTACGTATGCAGATAAGAAAGACTCTGCATTGCTAGATAAAGAGTTAGCTGAGTTAGGCTATACATCTCGTAAAGAGGTCTATGACGAGTGTGTAGAAGCAACTATGAATATGCAAAAATAATTAAAAAAAAATGTTATAAAATGCTTGACCATAACATACAGTCTATGTTATACTGTTAATACAGTGAAGGAAACGAACTTCACTAGTAAAAAAAATACTTTAATATTCTAGGAGGAAAAGTACATATGTCATTCGCTGATATCATTAACCAAGAAAGCAAGAATTTAGAAAACAACAACGGTGGAGATAACGCCAAAGTAAAATACCCGGAGACAAAACACAAACGTTTATTCTTCGCTAAAAACGAGCGTGAGTTATTAATTCAAGTACTACCGTCTGCTAATCTAGTAAGCGCATTTGCAGCTCCAGTTCGTAAAATCTTCTTAAGTGCAAAAAGCTCACAAGGTAAAGACATTAACTCGAACTTCACATTAGATGCTGACCCAAATCCGGGCTCTATCTTAGAGCAAAAGATCGCTGAATGGTCTGGTAAAGGATTGATTCCTAACGGATTCGGTGGACAACAATCACCTAAACGTGCGTTCCTAGTAAACGTAGTTAAAATCGTACAGAACCCAGCTAACCCTCAACAATGGTTACAAGAGCGTGACGAGCACGGTAACTTAGTGGTACGAGTATTTGAAATGCCACAATCGGGCTATGCTAACTTAATTCGTAAGTTACAAGACCCATTCATGAATAACTCAGGTTCGGAGCTATCATTCTTAGACCCTAATAAACCAGCTCCTATTAAAATCTCAAAACCTGCTAAAGGTCAAATGGAGTACCCAGTGGATGTTTACACTAACTTCCCATTACCTGCATTAGGTCAAGGATGGGAAAACCAATTAGAAGATTTACAGGCTCAAGCAGTTCCTACAGAGCGTTTAGAGAACGGGTTACAGTGGGTACAAGCGTTTATCGATATGAAAGAAGGACGCAAACCAACTCGTAATAACGATGATAACCAAGGACAGCAGCAGCAGCAAGCTAATCCTTACGCTCAACAAGGACAATCACAACAAGCTAACCCGTTTGCACAGCAACAACAGCAACAAACACAGGCAAATCCATTTGCTCAACAAGGACAAACACAACAAGCTAACCCGTTTGCTCAACAAGGACAAACACAACAAGCTAACCCGTTTGCTGGTCAACCACAAGGACAAGGTAATCCTTTTGAAGCGACTCAACAGCAACAGCAAGCTAACCCATTTGCAACGCAGCAACAACCTGCTCAACAACAGCAAACACAAGCTAATCCGTTTGCTCAACAACCACAAGGGTTACAGCAAGATCAATTACCTGACAGTATGGGCGGTGGAGTTGACCAAGCGTTAAACAACTTGCCACAAGCACCAGCTGAACAAACACAGCAACAACAACAACCAATGCAGCAGTCACAACCGACTGTACCTGCTCAGCAATCACAACCAACAATGCCACAACAAAATGCACAGCCAACAATGCCAGCACACGCTAACAACAATGGCTTAATGGACATTGACGCAATGCTTGACCAAGAGTTAGGTAACTAATTGTAAGCAGAGAGTAGTAGCCTAGTTAATCGCTAGGCTCTACCTTTGATATAAACTCAGATTAATAGGAGGAAATTATGGAAAACAAAACTGTTAAGGTATCTCATCCATTACTTACTGAAAAGTATACAAAGGTTTATCACGAAGCAGAACCTAAGTTTAATGCACCTCACCACTTTGATGTTACAGACACTGAAGGAAATCTATTAGCAGGAGTTAACTTCCAAGAGGGACCTATCCTCGAGGCAGGCGTTAACGGAGTCTGTAATGAAGACTTACTTGTTATGGTTCTACTTCGATTACAAGGATTCCAAAACAGCCCATTCAGCTGTAAAGAAAATGCTATGGCAATTACAAAGATTGAAGAAGCTCTCCTATGGTTACGTAAGCGTACAATGGGACGAGAGCAAAAAGGTATCGAAGGCACTCACAAGCTTTAATCTCTATCATACTTAAAACCTACATTAAAAATTCTAGTTACATATACGGAGGGAAATTAATTTGGCTAAAAAGAACAGTAAATTAAATATTAATCCAGTAGATATCGACTTATCAGCATTAGGAAGTGAAGCAGGTCTAACAATCTTACATGATTCAGACTATGCAATGGTATTTGACCGCTTACCTCTTTTCTTACCGAAAGTAGACAAGGCAATCGGTGGTGGACTTCCATTTGGAAGAATGATCGAGGTCGCAGGTAAGAACGCAGGTGGTAAATCCACATTAGCTTTCCATGCTGCTCGAGTAGGTACTGCACTAGGCTGTATCGTAGTATTAGTAGATGTAGAGGGTACAGCAGATCGTATCCGACTAGCTCACCTAGGAATCGATACACGTAAAATCTTAGTTAAGCAGCCGGACCCAGAGCAAGGTATTAACTTAACGGTAGAAGAAATTGGACGAACAATTGAAGATACATTAGAAATCTTCAAAAAGAAATATCCGGGTGTACCTGTTATCTTTATCTGGGACTCTGTAGGTCAAACGCCTTCTAAAGTCGAGCTAGATAAAGATTACGGTGACCAAAACGTAGGTGCTCGAGCAAAAGCAATTACTCAGTTCATTACGAAGGTTGCTCCACAGATTTCAGAAACGAAGTCTATGTTAATCGCAATCAACCAAATTCGTGATGACATCGGCGGAAATCCAATGTTCCAAACGATGAAAGTACCGGGCGGTAAAGCTTGGGAGCATTACGCTTCACTTCGTATCGAGATTAAAAAGAAAAATGCAATCAAAAAAGGGCAAGACAAGATCGGTCATATCATGGGTGTTAAGGTTAACAAATCCAAAGTATGCCGACCACATCAAGAGGCAGATGCTTACTTAATCTCCGACAACGGATTGGATTACGAGTACAATATCGCTAAAATGGCTGAGGATGCTAAAGTTCTACCAGCTCCGGGTCAAAGCTACGATTATGTAGATGCAGATGGCGTACAACATAAGATGAAGAAAGATTTATTCATCGAGTTCTTACGTACACCTGAAGGACAACAAGTACGTGAGGAATTACTTAACAAGCTAGTATCAGTAGAGTTTCCAGAAGGTTACGTTGCCCTTACCAATGCTAACCTAGATATCTCAGGCTGGATGGATACAGTCCACGAAGCAGGGTTAACACCTTTAGATGAGATTGGAGACCTACCTGAACAAGGAGCTGACGATCTCGTTAAAGAGATTGAAGAAGAGATTAGAGGAGAGCAGGAGTGATTCCTGCTTCTTCTTTCTACAGTAGAAGGGTGGGTAGTGGAGTGCAAAAAGATAGTCATGGTGAACTAGTAGCTAATACGTTACAGTATTATAGAGAGCGTACAAAAAGTGTAGATAAATCTGCCCCTAAACCTTACCTTAGTATCAAGCAAAAGCTCCAACAGACCGTTAGTGAGGGAAAACGAGTCTTAATTGACATCAAGGATTCCTACAGCGTTCAAACAGTAGTTGTACGCTTCGAGTATGTGAGTGACCGCTGGGCAATGGGAAAATCAATTTGCTACCTAGAAGGTGAAGAAGTAGAAGTACCTTACTCCATTCATTTTTCAGACATCCTATGTAAACGCCTTAAAATTAAGGTAATTACGGAAGGAGAGAATCCTTTTATAGGAGCCAACAAATGAGAAATCCTGAGAAGGAGCAAGAACAGATACTAAATGGAAACCGTTTCGTAGTGAATACCAATGAAGCAACAGGGGTATTCCTACGGGATGTTGATAAGCTAATGCACCAATACCGTAACTTACGGTTAAGCGTGTATAATAGCTTTAAAGAATACTTACCAGACCCTGTATCACAAGCAGAATTAATGAGCTATATAGACGAGCAATTTGTTCGTTTAGTAAAGGAATATGATATTAACGGTCCAGTAGACTTCCCCGGGTATATTAAAACAAAGTTAACATACAGAGTGAAACACTCCTATATCAAAGGAGAGTACCGGGACCGACAAAGAGTATTCCTTCCAAAAAGTGAATTTGACGTATCTAATCTGATTGAGCGCAGCCCTGTAAGAGATGAAGAGCTCGACTACTACGAAGTGCTTGAATACACTCTTCAGGATGTAAAGCTTACAGCATTGGAAAAAGAGATTCTGTTCTACCTATTACAGGAGATGACAGACCCTCAAATCGAAAGAAAAGTCAAACAGAACCATGCCAATTCCAAGATCAGTTCCGCAGTCATTAGAGACTCTTTAAAGCAAATGCAGATATTCCTTAAGACTCGATTAAACAATGCTTTAGAGTCTTAAGTGTTATATTAGAAGGAGAACTTACAGAAAGGATGGGTAATATGGCTAACCAAAATAAACCTGTACGTACAATAGTTCAGAGTGTAGAAGTGCCTGTGGAAGCGCCAAAAGTTAGTGCAAAGCTAATTGCTGTCACTATCTTTTACCTAGCGGTTATCTTCAATACTGTATCAGACCTAATGGGCTGGGGATTCCATTTTAAAGCAGACGAAAACAAGATTTACGAAGCTGTAACTGCTATTTCTACAGTAGTTGCTATTGCTTTAGCTGCTTATAAAAACCATAACTACACAAAAGAAGCACGTATTAAAGCTGTTGCTGCAAAGCAAGTAGAAACTGAAATTAAAAACTAAGTAGCTGAGAGGAGCTAATTGAAATGAAACTATCTGAATTAATGAAACAATCAACTGTAACACTTACTGCTGGAGATTACTTAGTAGCCAATACAGCGGCTGCTGGCTACCTTCCGACACACCGAGAAACATCTGCTTTACACAGCGGACGTTATATCTTTAAGATCGTATCTGGAGGCGGAGCAGGTAAATTTAATATTATCCCTATGCTGATTACTGAAGATCAAAAAGGCTATGCAGAAGCACCAGACAAACCAATCGTACTAGTAGAGCCAACAAAGGTTACATATGTTACAACTCGTAACCACCCGGACCGTAAAGATGTTTACACTTCTTTCAAGTATGATGTTGTAAAAGGCATTAAAGCTGGAGAAGAAGCTCGTCATGCTTTAGCTGCTTTCGTTGCTTTCACAACTAGCGAATATTCACTAGGAGTTAACGACTTCCGAGTAGAAGGCGAAGACTATTTAGACGCTTAATAGGAACTGTACAAGGATAATCAAAGAAGAGGGGTTTTTCATACCCTCTTCTTTTTTATTTAAACCAATTTTAACTTTTTGTAAAAAAACTGAAATAAAACAAACTTTATTGTTGACTATTACTCTATATTTTGGTAGTATGTATATAGGGAGTTACAGACCCCTAGAATAGGAGGCTGGGCATGAGTAAGGAAAAAGAGAAAAGAAGAGTTAGAGTATTCGTCCCCACTACTTTTGAAGGAGTGACTAGCGTAGCCATTTTGGAGGAGCTAACCAAAGGCTCTGATGAATTGGAACTAGATATAGAGTACACTAGTCATTTGGACTTCCGGGACCACCAGAAATTTACCGATATGGACATTGTACTCGTTATCGGCTTACCGTACAAAGGATACGCTTTACCGACTGAGTTCCAACTAGGTGTAGACGTTCCATTCATGGATTTCATTCATGCAGCTACGTACGGGGAAGAGATCGAGGGAGAGAACATCATTTCAATGGTGGACCCAGATAAGGACCCAATTAAACAAATCGCTGATTTCTTAACAACGCTGCCGGAGTCTAGCTTATTATCCAAATATGTTGAATTTACGGACAAAGCGTGGTACCTTATTCAAGCGGTAAATGACTATCGCATTTGGAACTGGGAGAATAACAACATAACCCGTATGCTGCTTGCGTTATACCAAGCAAGCCATAAGTGGATGCCACGTTTAATGAGAGGTCTAACATTAGAAGAAATCATTAAACGCAACGCACCAGTTATTCAGGGTCAAATGGAGAAAATGAAAGATTACATTGAGTTGAAATTGAAAATGACAAAGAGATATAATGTTGTGGTAGAAGGACAAAGCTGCTTACTGAAAGTGGTATTTGCAGATCAGTACATAAACGAATTGGCTAATAAGTTACTCACCGAAGAACAGACAGCTTTACCAGTGATTGTTTGTGTAGGCAGACCTACAAAGTCGAATGATATGTTTTCTATTCGGACTACGGTAGTGAACGCCGGGAAGATCGCTTATATGATTAACGAAGGTGGAGGCAAGGAAACTGTAGCAAGTGTCTTCACAGGAATAAGTTATGCAGAACTAATGGGGAATGGTATCGTTACGAAACTAGCTCAAGGAGAGTAGTAGCGGTGCTTTTATGTTACAATTAAGGGAGGAAATTATATGGAACAAAACATTAACGATTTTGTAGGTGCTTTTGGGGTTACGACAGATGAAAATTTCGGACAAATCACAAGCTTACTAGCTGAGCAAGGTAAGGTATTAAAGGAAGAAGAGGCATATGCCAAAACACCAAAAGCAAAGACAGAGCTAATTACTACGTATTATCAGGTTGAAGATAGAATCTACCGACTATGGTATCAAGTAAAAACACCTCACGGAACTAAAGGAGCAGCGTTAGCATTCAGCTTTGATAAAATGCCAGCTGACTTTAAATTATAGGAGTGAATAACTAAATGGGCAAAGAAAATTTGACGAATGAAGAGTTAACACGATTAAGTACAGAGGAAGGCGCTTTTGCAGCAGTCATGGGCTACTTGAAAGCAGAACGGGGCAAAATTGCCCCCTCTGTTTTTAATAAATTGATAGCTGAACTGGGTTACCCTAAACAAAGAAAAGATGACCTAGTAAAAGTAGCTTCAATGATTAATAGCAGTGAAACCCTTTCAAGTCTTTACGACAAAGCATTTGAGCGTAAAATCCGCCTAGAGGATATCCCGAACGCAATTGGCGATACAGAGAGCCTAGACGAAGACGATCTATTTGCTCAAGTAACAAGCTACATGATCATGAATGAGGATAACAATGAGCGTTTACGTGAGTTACGTCACTTACAACGTCAAGGCGTATACATGAAACGTTTAATGGACAGCTTGAAGAAACACCTATTTGAAGAATACAAGGGAATGCCTCGAGCTAAATACTTACAAACACCTAAGCCAGCACCTAAAAAAGGGGACCGCAGCTTAATCTTAGCTGTATCAGATTGGCATGTTGGAGCTTTAGTATACAATCAAGATACGGGTGGATATAACTTCGTTAAGCTTAACCGCCAAATTCAAGGGCTTATGGAGCAGGTACTAAGCTTAATCGAAGAGCTAGACATTAAAAATTTATACGTATTCCATATTGGAGATATTATTGAGCACATTTCAATGCGTAATGTTAACCAAGCGTTCGAAGCAGAGTTTAACCTTGCACAGCAAATTTCTAAATCGTATCGTTTAGTTGTAGACATGCTTATGACTCTATCAAAACATGTTCATGTAACGTTTGGAATGGTATCAGGTAACCACGATCGTTTAATCGGAAATAAAGCAGACAAGGTATATAACGATACAGCAGTATATGTAATGGTAGACCTGTTGTTCCAAGCTCAAGAAGTATTTGGACAATTACCAAATGTCACGCTAATTGACAACCGAGAAGATACATACGAATTTATGGTGAAGGTTGCAGGTAAAAACATAAAAGTTAAACACGGGGACCATGAGAAGAAGAAAGACGATCAAAAGATTCCTAGTCACATTAAGGAAGAGCCGATCGATTATCTCTACTTAGCTCATATCCATACAACTCGTATCATTCAGGAAGATTATGCTCGATTCCATATCTACGTAAGCAGTCCGATGGGAGGCAATTCATACGCCAAAGAGCATGGGTTCCCTACTACATTTGGTTCACAGATGCTTACGGTATTGACAGAAGGCAGTTCGACTCCTTGGTTTATTCCAATGATGTTTACAAAAGGAGGGGAAATCGACTAATGTTAACAGTTGTACTTGTTTCACTAGCATTTGTTATCCTGTGTACGTTCTTAGCTAGTTTAGGTAATTCATTGTCAACAAGCAGCCAATTAAAAGCAGCAGGCAAAAAGCCCCTATACGGTCAAAACATTACGACCGTAGCTGTGGCGGCACTTGGAGAAGTTTTAGTCGTTGGGTTAGTCTTTTACTTAATCTTCGGCGCTTTCCATGTATCACAGAACGCTTCGACTATATCAGTAGCTTTCATGTTTGGGTATCTCCTACGTAATGTTGGTAGGTACTATGGAACAATAATTACATGGTCTGTATTCTTAAGCATTGGCAAACGTAAGATGAGAAAACAACTAGAGGAAGAGAATAAGACAGCTTTGTAAGCTGTCTTTTTTTTATAAAAAAAAAGTTTTAAATAATAGTAGACAAGGAGACTGTAACCATGCTATAATAAGCTTGTAACATACAGAGAGCACAAAATAATAAAAGAATAAGAGGAGGAAACAAAATGTTTGCAGAAAAGAAGATTAACATTTTTGACAAAGAAAAGGTTACGATAGGGTCCTTCATTACCTTCTGTATACTTACAAAAGATTACGATGACGGAGCAATTGTATGGGATAAAGGTATACCGATGAACGGAATTATCAACATAGTAACTGAAACATACCTTGAAGTCCGTACAATCAATGAAACATACCAGATTTACATGCATAGACTTCTAGGTTCACCTGCTTTTGATGATCGAGCTCAAGGACCTTTCTTCCATATATACGGGATTGCAAAGAATGTCAAAGGAGGAGGACCGGCAGATGTTTAAGCCAAGAACAGTTTATGACTTTGATACAGACGTTTTTAAAGAAGGTGCTTTTATAACATTCTGTAAAATGGAAAAAGTTCTCGAAGATGAGAGTGGAAATTACGAGTGGATAGAAAGTAAACACGTTAATGGTTTAGTTACTTGTGCAGACTTTGAAAATATTACTATATTGACTGCTATGGGAAGATCGTATTCAATATATGCAAACGAATTAGTAGACTCTCCAATGTTTGATGAAGGTGTATCAAGGAACTATAAAATATTAGGAGTTATTCATAGCGCTATCAAGGAGTGATCATATGGCAAACCAAGAGTGGGAGAACTTAATAACTCCCAAAACAGATTTACTACGGTATATTAGAAAAGGAGTCCTCATCGTTCAGAAAAAACCTTTCTACATCGTAGAGCTCATCAAAGAACAGAATACAGCCTATGTTATAGTGTACAAGGTCCATCCGGGTACCGATGACAACCCTCAGAAGCTTGCTGTAGAGGAGAAAAAGAGAATCAATACCTTTAGTACTAATACTCTACTAGGTAACCTAGCAAACCGTTTAATACCCGGAAAGATGTCTCGTAAGTGGGTCCCTAAGCCACCAGTGTTCATAGCTCCAGTAGTGCTTAACCAAGTAGATACATTCACTGGTAAGAGAGAAGCAGGGTTCTTTGAGAGAGAAGAAGATCGAGTAGTCGTAGAGGCTGGAGAGAAGAAGTTAAAGAGAGGAGATAACACTGGAGTATTTATCGGTCTATCTTCTGTCACATGGGATGATAAAGTTACAATCCCTACAGAGTCTCTAGTAAAAGCACTCATTCAGCATAATCAAGGTAATGACTTCTTCGACTTAGAAGGGACCAATGAAGACAAATCAAATCCACTATCAACTTACTTTAATGGAGGGAAATTATAAAATGAAAAGAAAATTATTAGTTGGTACATTACTTATAGGAATGATGGCAACTTCAGTAGGATGTCAACAAGCAGCTAAGCGATTCGGTGGGTCTGTTACAGTAGACTTACCGAAAGGAGAGAAACTAGTTAACATTACATGGAAAAATGATAGCTTATGGTATCTAACTCGACCTATGACCAAGCAGGATAAAGAAGAAACGTACAAGTTTAAAGAAGATAGTAACTTCGGCGTTCTGGAAGGTACAGTAATCGTTAAAGAACATAAGGAGGGAAAATAAAAATGGATATTATGTTAGGGAACGACCACAAATTAACTTCTGATACTCACAATGTTATTTTAAACAAACGTACAATGGAGAAAGGTGATAATGGGGAGTTAATCCCTAGCGATACATTCCGACCTATCGCATTCTACCCAAACATTACACAAGCTTGTAATGGACTGCTAGACAAACAAATTAAAGGATGTGATGCCACTACTATCGAAGAGCTAAAATACTTTGTTCAAGAGACAGAGGAGATGATTACAGCAGCTATTAAGAAGTATGCAAAAGGAGTAACCAGATGAACATAGAACCATATAACCCGGAGGACCTTAATTTCATCGAAGAAGTACATAATGTCGAAACATATACAGGGGAAACTTCTAAACAGTTTCCCGGGCATACCTTTGTAAGAGTAGAGTTAACTATCAGTAGAGGCTCAACAGGAGCTACCCAGAAACTGTATCGTATCTGGACTGCTGATAGATGGAACGTAATTAAAGAACGAGGATACTTTATCCAATAAGGAGGAAAATATTAAAATATGAAAAAATTACAATCGTTCGTTCATGGTGCAAAACAGATTATACCGGGTGTTATTCTAATCGGTTTCGGTATCGGATTCATTGTTGGAGCTTTAATGTTATCACATTGGGTAGGAGAAGTAGTAAAGGCTAAAACAAATGCAGGGTGGGGAGTACTAGCTGATTGGGGAACTTACATCTCTCTAGCCTTTGTGTATATCGTCTTCTTTGACCTATTAAAAGTTCGTTTAGAGAACGGAAAGTGGGATTTTAAATCAGCACTCAAAACAGGTGTAAGAGACTTCGGTAGATTCCTTAAACTATTTGTAAAAGTAGTAGTTGTAGTAGGAGCTATAATTGGTATCTGTTATTTAGGCTTTAAAATCTTTGTTGCAGGCGGTATTCTAGTTCTATTACTAGCAGTTATTATCGCTATCCTAATTGCTATCCTAGTCTTTGTTATCCTTATCTTCGCTATGGTATGGTAATATGTGGGATTTATTTATAACTGCGGCAATCAGAACAGTAGTGATAATCGTAGTTGTAGCAGCAATCATAGGGCTAGCCATTGGGCTAGCTCAAGCTGTTATAGCTACTTATTTTTGGTTAGGGTGGTCAGGCATTATCATCCTTGCAGTAATTTTTGTATTTATAATTGTGTTAGTAGACACATATATTGATCTTAAGTGAGGAGGGGTTATAGTGGAGTATATAGTTAATGCTTTAATGTTTGTATTGGCGGTAGGGTTGTTTACTGTTTGTGCTGGGATTATTGTTTTCTCCCTCATGTGGGTAGAAAAGAAACTTAACATGTTCTGGTCCATAGCGCTCATATTTGTTTATGTCTTCCTATTCGCTATATTAGCACAAATACTAGCGTAAAGGGTGGTTAGATGAAGAAGTTCTATGAGGCAGACATAAAACAAGTTATTTTAAATAAGAAGCATATTTTTGTCAAGAATGCAGATAGTAGAAATACTGTATTGTTTGAAAAAGGGATTGTAATAGGCTCTACGATAGCCGACTGCTTGATATTCGATTCTGAGCAGGGTATAATAGGCGTAGAGATTAAGACCGAGTACGATACGACCCGGAGATTAAATAAGCAGCTAAAGAACTACAGTATCTTTTGTGACAAGGTTTACGTTATGTGCCATGACAACCATGTAGAGAAGACAGAGCATATCCTTTTTAAGAATAATCATCATCATGTGGGCATCATTGCATATAGTGAGTTTAGAGGGGATGCTATACTCGGCGTGTACAAAGAGCCAATGCGCTCTCCCTTTAAAAACGTTAGGATGGCATACAATGTTCTTTGGAAGGAGGAAATATCTAACTTGTTAGGAGGATTTAAACGCCAGATGAAAACTCTGGAAGAACAGGGAATTAAAGTGGATACAGCTGATTCACGGTCAAACGGTTTACACGGGCTCTATACCCGATCTAACGCCTCTACAAAGTATTTGAAGAAGAGTCAAATGATAAACATGATAGTAGCAAGGCTTGGTGAGGAAGAGTCTAACCGATTATTGTGTGATATCTTCATTAACAAACGAATGAATCCTGAGAAAAACCTACGTTTTTACCATTTTCGAGAAAAGAATTAGCAAATAGAGGAATTTGCATTCATAAGTTACACTGTGATATAATACTCATATAGAGAGCCGACAAAGTCCGTTCGAGCTCTCTAACCATTCAAATTAATACGGGAGTTAATTACAAACAAGAAAAAGGAGTTGTCTGATCATGAACAAAGAAACCAAAATGAGTTTAGTGAAATACGCAGGAGATTTTTGGGTAACATTGGCAGACTATACCCAAACTAGAGACACAGAGGGGTATAGTGATCATGCATCTGTTAAATCAGCAATTAGAACATTTGTTGTAAAACAAAGTCCAGATAAATACATTGCATTCCGTGGTGAAATGCAACTTAAGAATATTGTACAGGAAAATAAAAATAATACCATGTTTAATCCAGAGGATTTTCAAGGCACTCGTACAGCTTTAATACACTGGTCAATGTTAGATAAGTTAAACGAACGCTTTGCTGTTGATAAGTCTATAGAAACAACCTTTAATACTTTTATGGAAGAAGCGGAAGACTTTATGGAAGGTAACACAACTAAGGAAAGTGAAACTGTAGATACTGATTCTTCTCTGTTAAGTGGTAGGTCTACAGTATTACGTCAACTACGATCTGAGTTAAGCCGCTTAGATAAACAAGTCGAAGTTACTCTAAATAACCGTGAGAAATTACTACAAGCAATTAACGCTATAGAGAGTCTGGAAATAGAGGAAGCATAAAAAATTATGATATAATAAATATATAGTGAATCGGGGGTGACATTTTTTAAGAAAATGTTCCCTTTTTTTATTGACTTTATTCGCTATATGATATACACTACATACATAGGTGGTTACAGAAATGGGCAAACATAACGATTACAACAATGTACAAAGAAGTTTAGCAAGGGGCGCAGGGGCTAGAGGTACAACCGGGATTAACAATAACGGTAAAGATGCTTATAACCAATCGCTGAAAAGTAATAAGGGTCATTATCGCATTCAGTTCACACGAACGTTTGAGAATATGACCGAAAAGGATATAGAGCTACGTAAAACATATGCTCTAGACTTACTGTCTGAAGATATAGCGGTCCCTTCCGATATGATCACTCTGAAAGCAAAGAAGCAGACCGGGGAACAGACTCTAACCTGTAGAGATGAAGTATTCTACGTTAAGGTAGGAGATGTTAACTACGGTAAGCTCTCTATACGCACTCAGAGGCTTTGGAAGAGCACAACCCTTATCTTTATATTCCAGAAGAAGAAAAACGCTATAAAACCACCACAGAAGGCTTTCAGCCGCAAGGTAGGATTCAAGAAACAAACAACAAGTCAAAAAGCAGAAGCAAAACGAAAATCGTATAGAACTCGAAAGGATGGGAAATATTGAGGATATTTGATGTTCATTACAATGATGCAGATAAAGCTCAACGGGTTCACCAGCTCAGTCTAATTGTAGAGTATATTAACTCCTACACTAAAAACGATGAGCATGGGGAGCCACCAGACAACGATACACTGTTGGAAGCACTACAGCTCCCAGACAACTATGACTCAATCATCGACAAAGCTTATGAACTTTACTACTCAAGGAGGAAAACAAACAAATGAAAATCTCAGCAGTGAAAGAATATGAAGGCAGCTTAAAGAAGTTAAGCAATTTATTGGCAGACAGCAACAAGAAAGTACAAGGGGTGTTTTATACAAACACATTCTTCTCTAAGCGTTACCTTTCTCGAGCAAATAGTGTTGTAGAAGATATCGACTTAGCAGAGAACTTTGTTAAGCTTACAGTAGCTACCCGTTTAGAGCCTGTAGGATTACTAGAAGTAGAGAATACGTTAGATATGTTAGTAGAGTTTGAGGCAGGGGACATTCCGGGATTCGTTCAAGCAGGTTTACTTGATGGGTCCGATATTGAGCCGCAGCCTCTAACACCTGAAATTGTAGCAACAACAAAAGGTCTATACACTGTAGACATTTTACTTAACATGAAGGAGCCGAAAGTTACATACCAAGAATTTAAGATCGCTGGCGTTCCTTTTACACTACTAAACTTACACCAAGAGCTTGATGAGGACTTCGACCAGACTGTAACATTACTATTCGGTCCGGCAGAAAAGCTTTACTTCTTCTCTAACTTCTATGACAAGGAATTAAACAACCGTGATACGAAGATCGTTCTCGATTTAATTATGGACGAGAATATCACAGGTAAAGTAATTAAGGCAGTTAAGCTAGAGACTGATTCAGCTCACACAATGCTACACCCTTATGAAGAACTTATCAGCTCTTATATGACAATCGATGGCGCTTATGTATTCGGTCATGGCTCAGGCTATGTACGTATCAGTCGAGAAGAGATTAGCAAATACAAGATGACTCTAGAGCCTCAAGGAACTAGCGGCAGATACATGTTACGTTTAAGCAATGGTAAAAGTGTTATTCGTCTCTATATGGAATAGGAGGAAAATTAAATGGATAAACCTTTGTTACGAGGGATAAGCCACTATAAAGTAATGGATATCCCTGATAGTATTTCTAAGTCTTTCGAGTCTTATAAGTTTAACGGTACCAATCCTGAACCGACTAGTTGGGTTCAGGAGGAAATAAAAGACCTTACAGCTTATTTAGAGAAAGTACTATTTTACGACTATGTAGGTAAACCTAATACTTCTGAGACTAGAGCAGAAATGTGTAAAACGATCGATGAGCAGCTGTATGCTAAGCTAAAGGGAGGAAAATTAAATGCCTAAATTTTTTCAATACTCCCCAGTTCGATATTTTATAGGGGCGCAACATGTTCGTAAAAGTCGAGCGCTAGCTTCAAGTATATGGAATATTCCAATCCCAACAAATGTGTACGCTAAACCGCCCTACGATGCTATAGAGCATTTTAAAGATTGGGTTAAGCTACCTAAAGCGCCTATAAGCTGCCGTATGTTTATCAATGGTATAGAATGGTTTCCAAAAAAGGGAGGAAAACAATAATGTTAGCACCTGAAAAGATGACGTTCTATTGTAGACCAAAAAATGATCAAGGAATCTACCACGCTTTCCCGGTAGACTCTAAAGGTTCACATGAAGTGGCAAAGAGCTGGGCTACGAACGGAGGTAAAAGCTGGGGCGGTTCTGGCTGGGTCTATAAAACAAAAGACGGGTCCGATGTTATCTCCTTTGAATTTGATAATAAAGGTTTCGATCATGTAACCATTACAGAGCTAGACTATCGAGGGAACGGCGGTAGAGCTTATCAAGCTATTCTTGAACATGAAGGTAATAAGTTTAGAATAGACCTTCGTGAGAAGACATTAATGGACGTTATTCGTCTTAAAGGTATAGAGGCAGGAGGTAAGCTTAACGGGACTTTCTGCTTCGTTAAAGAGGCTGCACAGACTAATATCATACTAGAAGGTACAAAAGAGCATACAGCAGCTGTAGCAGAGCGTGAGAAGCGTGAGACGTTTACTAAGAAGATTAGTAACAAAGATTTAAAACCGGGCTACGCTTATGAGACTGTAACAGGTAAATCATCTATTTTCTTAGGCTTTGTATACACCCAAGCTTTCGATAGAGACGAGTATGATCTATCTAATCCTCGTAAGGCTATGTTATTTGCTAATTGTTCAGAGGAAATTAAATCGTTCCTAACTACAGGTGAAGTACCTCAATACGGGGTTTATAGTTGGACGTTTAGTGTAACGAAGTCTCATTCATTTAAAATTGAGAAAGATAAAGTCCTAGATATACCTTTGTCAGATGCTTTAGGGCATATAAATAATTACTTTCAGCAAGAGTACGCTAGAATAATGGATATGCAGAGATACAGTTATGATATTAACGACTTCTTCAAGGTGTATGAACTTGCTAATATTAAAGAAGATAAAACAGATGTATATTTTAACAGACAAGAAATAAAAGACATGAGCTATAAAGCAAGCCGTAGATACTAGTAACTAAGGTGAGGAAAATTTCCTCACTTTTTTTTTTATTTATTTGTTGACAGTATGATACAGGCTATGTTAGACTCTAAATATAGCAAGAGATTAAAAGAATTTGAGGAGGAACACAAAATGACAGAGAACAAGAAAATCGACATTTTAAACGACTTTACAGAAGAAGAGGTAGCAGTATTTTCACCAACACCTGCAATGGACAATGAGGATATTTCAGAAGCAAACAGAGTAGCAGCAATGTATAAAGCTGGCTTATCTATTAAAGACATCCTTACAGCAAACAATATCTCTACGGGTCGTATGTATGAAATCCTTAACCGTAAGCAAGTGCCGCTACGTAAAGGGCGTAAGGTAAATACAGAGTCTGCTAGACGCATTCTTATGATGACTGCTAAACAAAAGCAAGATGTTATCATCGACTACCGAGATGGCGTAAAGGTTAAAGACATTTTCAAAAAATATGACATTAACAAACACGGACTATACTCTATCCTAGATGAACATAACGTACCACGTAAGGACAACCCAGAACTACATACAGGGCATCACCACAATAACAGCAACCGTTTGACAAAAGCAGAAAAAGAAGACATGCTTAAAGAGATTGAAGAGGATGATATCTTCGCTCCGCTAGATACACTCGTACGAGCTAAAGAAAATAAGCTTGACGAAGAAATCTATGCAACTATGACAGAGGGTAAGGCTGTAGAATCTGTTACGTTCCGTAAAGAAGGCGATATCCTTTTCATCGATGTAGAGCTATTCGAAAATCATCCATTAGATAAAGTCTATGTAAATGTTAGTCTAGCTAACCCAGAGGAGGAAAAATAATATGAGTACTTTTACACAAAGCATGCGGTATGGTAAAGAAATGTCGGCTACTGAATTTATTCTAGGGTGGGCTAAGCTCCGAGGCGGATTAGCGCATATGAGAGAGGAAAGCTTAGATGCTCCTATCCGTATGTGTGCTGTATCTCCTTATAGAGAGGCTAGCATAAAACGTGCAGAACGAGAGTTACAGCGTTATAAGAATATGACTCTAGAAGAAGCAGCAGAGCTTGTAGAGGACGATTATAACCGCTCTATGAAACACCAAGAGAGCATGAATGAGCAACGAGACGCACAAAAGAAGATGTATGAAGAATTACTGGCAGAAGTTGAGAAGTGGGAGCCTCCTACTGAGAGACATTTAACTATTAAAGAAGACGCTATTAGCGATTTAAAATCCGCTATCAAAGATTGTGAATACTCTACTATCGAATACAAGAAAGAGGACCCACAAGAGTATATCAACATTTGGGTTAACTATTATACAAACGATCTTGAGAAACAAAAAGAGCGTCTAGAAGACGAGAAGAGAGCTGTAGCAGAGCGTAATCAGTGGATTACAGACCTACTTTCTTCGTTGGAGAAAACATATGAAGATTGACGTAACTAAGTTAGCTATTGTATTAGACTATATGCAACGTGGGGGAGAAGTCTTCTACGAAGGGCGCAGGCTTGTATGGCTTGATGAACATACGGTAAGAGAAGATGAGTCACACCGATGGGTCGTAGACGGTTTAGCTATTAAGACTAAGAAGCTTAGTGCTGCCGACTGGTTAAAGTATGGTGGAGATGACCCTAACGTTGGGGAAACCTACTATATGGGTCATGACATGTCTGTAACTCAGTTTGGGGAGTTTATTAACAAGATGTCCCCTGTAGAGTTTCAGCGCATTGCAAGAGAGCTGGTAAAATTAAGAAACAAAGCAACCGTATAGATAAAATGTTACAGGGTAAGTTATAGCCATAAACAAATTTAATTTACTCTGTAACTTTTTTAATAAAAACTGTTGACTTAAAGTTAACCGCATGCTATACTTGGTTCATAAGATAACAAAAGGAGGAACACAAGATGGCAAAAGGAAAACGAGTTGGCAGCTTAGCAGAAGTAATCGGTGAGTCATTAGGGTTAAACAATTACAAATCTGAGGAGGAAAACAAAATGAATAAACAAGTTAAATTAACAGCAAACAATGAAACAGCGGTAGTTACAGAGGTATCAGGAGTAGTTCAAGTAGATCGTGGAGGTCAAGTAACACCATTTAAACCAGAATTTACGTTCGAAGGTGTAGTAGAAAAATTCAAGGAATATGGATGGCAAGTAGTGGAGCCAGAGCCAGCTCCAGAACCAGAGCCGGAGATTAAAGTAGTAGCAGCTCACTCAGGCGGAGTGGAAATGGAAGTAGCGAACATGGCATTTTCACAAAACATTACAATTGCAGCACAGAAGGCAACAGACAAATACCTTGAGTTACAAAAGCAAATTGCTGAGCTGAAGAAGGAGCAAGACGAGTATAAAGCAGATATTCGTCAGTACATGGATGACAATGGTGTTAAGGCGATCAAAGGCACATACGGTCAGGAAGTATACTTACAAGATGCTAAAAAGTCTAACAGCACTTCTCGTTACACTGACTATGAAATGGAAGATGTAATTCCATTATTAGATGAAGAATTAGTTCGTCAAGTAACAGAAACTCGTATCAATGCAGAGAAGCTTGACGCATTCCTTAAAGTAAGCAAGTTGCCGAAAGAGCGTAAAGATGCAATTAAAAAGACAAAGATTGCAGTAATGGGCAACCCACGCTTTGCAGTTAAAAAATAATTAAGGTAACTAAAGGGAGGAAAAGAAAATGAAATTAGCAGATATTCTTGGTAATGGTGCAGTGGGAAGATATATGTTAGTGGAGCCGGCGTGTGACCCGGCGGCTCCTGCTTTTGCTAAATGGACTGGAGTTATTATAGAAAAAAGAGAGAATGGCGCAATCAAAGTACGAAACCCTAGAGGAACTAGATATGATAGTGGAGATTTATTAAACCTTAGTGGTTTAGCTGTTAGATCAGAGTGGACATATCTTAGAGAGGGTGAGATGTAATGGAAAATCTTGAACGAGATGTTAAATGGGAATGTAATGATTGTGGGCACGTATGGTATCGAGAATATGAGTTCGAAGAGACGCAATGTGACAATGATAAATGCCAAAGCACAAGTATCACTTATGAATTGTAATTAAGGGGGAGAGTAGAAATGGGAGATAGCTTCGGAGACCGTATGAAGGGTTATGAAAACTCTTATAGAATTAAATTCCCTAAACGAATGCCCGTAATTATTCGTATTGACGGAAAAGCATTCAGCTCGTATACTAAGGGAATGGTAAAACCGTTCGATGAAAAATTAGCTGATGTAATGTGGGCTACATGTCAGTATCTTCTACAGAACATTGCAGGAGCTAAGCTAGCTTATACACAATCAGACGAAATCAGTATCTTAGTTACGAATTATGATAAGCTTACTACAGAATCATGGTTCGATAACAACTTACAAAAGATCGTATCTGTTTCAGCTTCTATGGCTACAGCTGCATTCAACGATGAAATTAAACAGTACTACCCTGAAAAAGGTTACGCTCTATTCGATTCAAGAGCATATGTAATTCCTCCAGATGAAGTAAATAACTATTTTTTGTGGAGACAAAATGACAGCACAAAGAATAGTATATCAATGGTAGCACAGGCTAACTTCTCACACAAGTCTCTGCAAGGACTCAATGGAAGTCAAATGCAGGATAAGCTCATGTTAGAGAAAGGTATTAATTGGAATGACCTTCCTACATGGCAGAAGCGTGGAGCATGTATCATTAAAGAAACGTACTACAAAGGGGATGTAGAGCGTAAACGATGGAGTGTAGATATGGATACACCTATCTTCTCTAAGGACCCGGATTACATCGAGGACTACGTATACTTACAGATGAACTAAGGGAGAGGGGCTAAACAGCCTCTCTTATTTTTTTTTGGAAAAGTTGTAAAAAAAGGGTGGACAAATAAAAAGCCTGTATGATATACTGTGTATACAGACAAAGAGATTACATAAGAGGCACAAAAACAGGAAGGGGAGAGAAAGATGAGCAAATATAAATTACGGTTAAATGAGCAGGAGACATTAGCAATGATCGAAAAGGCACAAGCTGGAGATAAAGATGCAGCAGATGTATTGTTTAGAGCTAATGAGGGAATTATCTGGACTATTATAAAGCCATCTATCGGTAAAGGCGGTAAATCTAAAGAAGACATCTTTCAGGTAGCTTGTATAGGGTTTCTAAAAGCCGTTTATAACTATAACCCGGAGATTGCTAAGTTCGGTACATTCCTAAATATTAAAGTGAGTGGAGAATTAAGAAGATACTTTCGAGATAATCAGAGTGTCATCCACGTTCCACGAACTATTAAAGAACTAGGCGCTAAAATCTTAATGCACCAGCTACGAGATGAGTCTTTCGAAGTTATAAAAGAGAAGTTAGGTGTTACAAATGATAGACTACTTGCGGATACTCTGAATTATATAAACAGAGGTACAGCTCATGTAAGTTCTCTATATACAGTAGTAGTTGAGGGAGAAGGAGAGGACCTTACATTAGAAGATCAATTAGCTGGAGATTTAAACGGAGCTGATTGGGAAGATGACTTAGTACTCCTAACTTCTGTAAAAGAAGCGATTAACTGCTTAACTGACAGAGAGCAGGTAGTTATTCGTAGTAAGTATATCGAAAATAAATCACAAGTTGAGATAGGTAAGGAACTCGGTATTTCACAGATGCAGGTATCTCGTATAGAGCGTAAGGCGTTGCTTAAGTTAAAAACAATTATAACGCAAGAGCTAAGCACGAAGGAACCTATTACTGAAGAGATGCTGCCCGGTTATAAACCTAGAAAAGCTCCAAAAGCTCAAGAATCTAGAGGGGACCGTGCAGAAGCTATTCGTCTAATACAAGAAACAGAGTTAACATTTGCAGAGATTAGCAGAATCACAGGTGTACCTAAAACAAGCGTATCTGATTTAAACCGTAGAATGATTAAAAAAGCTGTTGCCAAATAAGGAGGAGATCAAATGTCAATCGAAAAGATTACCGAAGGTACTATCCCTAACGCACCACTATTAAAGAGATTCGTAGCTGAAGTAGGTGAAAAGCATCGAGGCACAATGCTTAGTAAAGAAGCTATCCACCGTATAGCAGCAGAAATTAATTATAAAATAGACGAAGCTATAACTGTAGGTGAGTGGACTACAGCATTTTTATCACCAGAAGATCGTTTACTATCATTCAAGCAAGTTGCAGTTAAACAAAGTGAAGTAGACCCTACAAGCTTATCTGTTGCCCCTATATGGGTGTACCTAACACAATAAGGAGGAAAAGTAAATGTCAGAAAATAGACCGCAAGATATCCGTTACTGGGTCCTTAAATTGGACGAATTACTAGCTGTATGTACGCAACCAGAGCTACAAAAATTTGAAACTATCGTTGATAGAATCTTACGTAAGCGTGAGGAAGAAGGTAAGCCTGCTGTAAATAGCTATATCGTTATCAATTCCGATGAGCCGTATGCAGATGAGGTTAAGGAAATTCTTAAGAGATACGAGCATTGGGACTAAATCCTAATGCTCGAAAAAAAAATTTAATATAGGGTTGACAAATAGTCAAATAGCTTGTACAATAGAGACAGGTTATAAAACAAGGAGGAAAATAAAATGATCGAATTAAAAGGAAAATATAACACAGCAAAGGTATTTACGGATAATGTAGAACAAACAGCAATGTCTCAGATTATTGAAATGTGTAACTTACCTGAGTACGAAGGTCAAAAGATTCGTATTATGCCAGATACACATGCTGGTGCTGGCTGCACAATCGGGACAACAATGACAATCACTGACAAGGTATGCGCTAATTTGGTCGGAGTGGACATTGGTTGTGGAATGGAAGTAGCTTTCATCCATAAAGACAAATCAGAAATCAATTTTGACCAGTTAGATGAAGTGATTCGTAAACGTGTACCTTCTGGCTTTGCAATCCGAGGTAAATCACATGTACTCTCTAATAAGTTCAAAGGTATTGAAGAAGTAATTGCTCCAATAAATACTCACCGAGCTAAGTTATCTATCGGGACACTTGGCGGAGGGAATCACTTTATCGAGCTAAACGAAGTAGGAGACGGTATGGTAGCTGTTGTTATCCACTCTGGTTCTCGTAACCTAGGAAAACAAGTAGCCGAGCATTACCAAAAAGTTGCATACGAGCACCTAGTAAACTTAAAAGGTGAGAAAGAGCTTATTATTGCAGAGCTTAAAGCACAGGGACGTGAAAATGAAATCCATGAAGCTCTACGAGGCATTAAAGCTCCTAAAATTAAGAAAGAGCTAGCTTACTTACAAGGTCAAGCGTTTAAAGATTATATTCACGACATGGAGATCGCTCAGCGCTATGCTGCAACTAACCGTAAGGCAATGATGCAGGAAATTATTAAAGGTATGGGCTGGGGCTATGATATTACTAAAGTCTTTACAACTATTCATAACTACATAGACATCGACAACATGATTCTTCGTAAAGGCGCTATCTCTGCTCAGAAAGGTGAAGAGGTTATTATTCCGATCAACATGCGTGATGGCTCTATTATTGCAACAGGTAAAGGTAACCCAGATTGGAATTTCTCAGGACCACATGGAGCAGGGCGTATCATGTCTCGTTCAAAAGCTAAAAAGAATCTTAAACTTGAAGATTTCCAATCAACTATGAAAGACGTATGGACTACTTCTGTTGGTGAGGCAACTCTAGATGAAGCACCTATGGTATATAAACCAATCGATGAAATTGTAGAGAACATCCAAGAGTCTGTAACAATCAATCAAATTATTAAACCGCTATATAACTTTAAGGCAAACTAATGTAACAATGGGAGCTGGGAATTAATTTCTCAGCTCCCAGAAAAATTTTTAAAAAGGTGTTGACAATTAGTCAAAAGGCTTGTACAATACAGGTATAGATAGAAACACAAAACAGAGGAGGAAATAAAATGATAAACTACTATAATATTACACTAAAGAGTGGGATAAACAAAACAGTATCTCGAGAGGAATTTGGAGACAAGAGGCTGCCGGGTTTATGGCGCTGGTCCTTCACACAACCTAAGCCGGTTGTAGTCGAATTTGTAGAATGTCAAATGCTAGCTAGTGAGATTGCAATGTTAGAAGTCATTCAGGTGGAAGTTGAAGAAACAGTAACTAATGATGCAGACTCGGGCTCAAAAGGAAAGTTTAGCTGGTTACGCTGGTTCAAACAAGAGGAGGGTACAGTCAATGAGAACATTGTGGATTGATGGATTAGATAAGAAAATGAAGGAAAAAGCATTAGAGGAAAACAGATTAGCTTGGATTGACGAAGTAAATGCTTTAGGTGATTTACCTCTAGATTATCCACAGAAAGTAAGAGCACCTTATCCAGATGAAGAGGATGTAAAGAAATTAACTGAAATAGCTTCATATATTAATATCGCTGCTAAAACGTTACAAGCTATCGATAAAGAAGAAGCAGAAGGTAAGCTTGCATTTGAAGAAGCACATAATAGACGATTAACAGCAAACATGTACTTAGATATTTATACAACGAATTTAGCTACTTACATTGAAACAAAGGGAGGAAGACCATAATGAATAACGTTGAATTATATGAAGACTTCATCCAAACACTCAAAAAGAATTTCCCCAATATTGAACTAAACCAAAGAGACAAAATGCTTTTAGGAATGGCAGTTAACCACACTTACTTACACTTACAATATGAAACAAAGGAGAGAGACAATGGCAACCCTGATCAAGCATAAACGATGTGCTATGTGTCATCACAAACTAACTTTATCTACAGTTGCCCGGTGGAACATTCCGGGCACAGATAAACATAACACTATACGGCTTGATTCAATCGGTCGAGAATGGTGTAAGAAATGCACAGATGAATTTGATAATATAGACTGGGAGGCTGTGAGAAACAAATGAATACTACGGAAATCTTATTTTTTACCTCACTATACTTAGTAATAGGTACAGGTATAGGACTTGGCAAAGAGTCCGATCGGCGCTCTGACAAACACTTCGATCTACAATCAGATAAGGAAAAGAAAATGCAAGCGGAGGCACCATATAGAGGGCTAGCGGCAGTAAGAGTAATTTCCGATATTATAGCTTGGCTGCCTAAGCTTATCATCCCTGCTTTAACAATTATCCCAGATATGATTAAAGCAGTTAAAGTACTCTGGAAGTATAGAAAGGAAGGGAAAAAGAAATGATTGAAACAATTATTATCCTATCAGTCACTTATCTAGTATTAGGTGCAATCGTCACATTAATTACGGCAACCGTAGAGGCTGCAAGTAACAAAATGAAGGGTAAAGAGTCAGAGCTATCACCTAGGACTCAGAAAATGGTGGACGAAGCACCGTCTGTATTCATGCTCTTCTTAATTGCCCTTGCTTATGAATCTATAATCTGGCTACCTAAAGTGTTAGTCAAGTTTGTTAAAACGTTAGCTGTCATCTGGAAGCATAGAAAGAGAGGTTAATAAAATGAAGAAGAATAAGAAACCTGAAAAGAAAAGTAAAAAGGTTAAACGGGTTCTCCTTCTTCTACTAATATTCTTAACTTTATTTGCAGCAAACACTATCTCAGGAAAATTCATTTACATGGCGCAGTATCAAAAACAGTTAGAACACAGAATTAATAAGCAGCAGCTACAATTCGATACACTTCAAGAGACATACCGTACCAACACTCAAGAGTACCAACAGCGGATTACCTCTTTAGAGAAAGAACTTACATATAAGCAGAAAACCGTTGAACATAAAAAGCAAGTTGTTGAGCCAAAGGTTGTAGAGGCTCCTAAAGTTGAAAGAGAAAACCCATTTAAAAAAGCACCTGATCTTAGCCCACTAGTTCCGATTACAAGTATCTTTGCAGTATTCGGAGCTATGGTTAAGATGACAGGTCCTACAGGAGGAGTAAGATAATATGTTTTTTAAATCAGAAGTAGAAAAGTATCGTAAAGAAGCTAAAGATTATAAGGAGTTATGGGAGAAAGAGCAAGAGAAGACAGCCAGACTTCAAAGTATAGTAGATGGAGCTAAGGCTGTAGCCGCAGCAAAAGATAAAACTCTTCTTAAACTAGAGCGTATTATTCGTAAAGGGACTACACAAGCCTCAAGAGAGGATATCCGTAAGCTAACTCTTGAAGAGATTGAAAGGCTGATTAAAGAGGCTACTCAGGACTTACTAGCCTATAAAACTGTAAAGAGCCACTATAACCCTTATTCTCGTCACATGGCTCTCGGACGTAAATGGGAAAAGGATAGAGAAGAGATCGTTATGGAAACCGTTATTGGAGAGCTGGAAGAGCATATCGAAAATCTTACTCGAGAAAAGTACCGTAAAATTTTAGATGCTGAAGAAATGGGAGGAAACGAACAATGAAAACAGGAGAACAAATTTACGAAGAGATTGTAATAGCAAAGGCAGACCTTAAAGAAGCTACCAGCTTAGTAGATATGATTGAAGCTAAACTAGGTAAAGAAGCAGAATATAAAATAGCTTGCCGTATAGAGAATAAAGCAGACCTGAGACTAAAGCAGCTGTTTGAAAAGGAGTATGACGATCAATGAGTAAAATGACGCTGAAAGAGATGCAGAATGAAGTATTACGATTAAACTACTTAGCTAACAAAATGTATAGAGGGAAATATGTTCGACTCCCTCTCTGCATTGTAGTAAACAATGAGAAGTGCCTAGGAACTACTGTATGTAGAGTATCTACTGTGGACCTTCAAGAAAAATCAGTTGAGTTTACTTACGGTTATGAAGATGGACCTGAAGATGTTTTATGGGAGTGCTTACCGATAGAAGTATTTGAGAGATATGTACAAATTATTATTCCCGGGGAGGAAAACTAAATGAAGAACTGGCTTATACTCTTAGCCTTCTGCACTATAGGTGCTTTTGCTCACGGATTCGTAGAAACTTTCTTTAAAGATTACCCAAACATTATTAATGTTCTGCACCTAGTCGTACCTTTTATACTTGGTTACATTTATCATGATATTACTAAGGAGGACAAATAAAATGGCAATTAATAAATTAGAGAATGGTAACGTACAAGTTGAATTTGGTAAAGGTGATGTCCTAACAGGTATCCACTTCTGTAAAGACTCCTCTAAAGCAAGAGCTTTGGTCATGTTAAACGCAAGTGTTCCGGGTCCAGTCGGTCAGTATATATTTGCAAAAGATACTGAAGACTGGGACGTAGAAGATCACCCTGTTCAGCTAGTGTTTAATAGCCCAGAGAGTGTAGAGTTAATTATTAACCAGCTAATACGACTCAAGACAGGTATGCAGCTTGATATGGAGGGGAAATAAGATGCCAGTACAAAAATTTGAAGACGGTAAAGTATTATTGGAATTTGGCTACGGAGATATGTTAGTATCTCCGGGGCTATCTGGTGAAGACTTTAAAACAGGTAACCTAGTAATTATGCAAAATGATACGGACATGGAGATTGGAGAGTTCATTACTTACGATGAGCCAATCATGCCGACTATGGATGAGATTGACGTATTAATGACTTTTGATAAAATAGAGAGCGTGGATGTGCTTATCCGTAACTTACAAAGAGTAAAGAGATTCATGGAACAAGGAAAGGTGGACAAAGACTAATGAAAAACTTTAACGATGTACAAAAAGAATTAAATGGAACAGAACCTTACTTAGAGTACGCCCTACGTGTTGTAGGGCTTGCAGATGCAGCTAAGGACCGTAAAGGGTGGAGCCTAGCAGATTTATCCGCAAAAGCTCGTACTCCTTACCATATGCTAACTAGGATATTCGAAGGGGAATTGGTCCCTAACTTACAGACCGTATACAAACTCATTCAAGCTACTGGTATTTATAATCAAGTTGAAGAATATGTAGAAAAGCCTAACAATAATGAAGGTAAATGGGTTTGGGACACAAACGATGAAATGTTCCGCAGCGATTTCTTTGATACGAAAGAGGAAGCTATTGAAGATGCTCGAGGGCAGGGGGATGCCGGAGAGACTATCTATGTAGGGCAAGTAGTGGACCCGGTAACTTTTACAGGTGTTGACGTAGACGGTATCTTAGAACGTATATCTGAACAGGTGTATGAAGAAGTAGGAGAAGTTGCAATAGACTATCTAAGTTATGTTAAGAAAGAGGACTTTTCAGCTCTAGAGGATGAACTTAACAGTGTTATACGTAAATGGATGAAGGAACGTGATTATGAACCTAAGTTCTTTAAAGTAGATAATATTGAAGGAGTGGAACTATAATGGAATTTTGGGCAATCGCATACAGATATGAGGAAGACGTATTTTACGATTTTAGTAAAAAAGAAGATACATTTGATCTGGGACCTACTTGCTTCTTACCTACAGAGGAGATGGCAGAACAGATTATCGAAGATGAGTTATCCATTCAGTACGTAGCTGTAAGAATTAATGTAGAAACAATTGAAAAGAGTGGTAACTGGTCATGGTCTCGAGACGAGATTCCTGATTGGGATTATATGGTAGACTTAGAGGAGGACGAATAATGAGAAGAACGTTCTGGATGAAAGGGTCCGATACACAGGGAGACGGAATGCATGTTTCGTTCTCCTCTTATTGGAAAATGCTCTGCTACCGAGATAATAATGAGCCTGTAACAGGAGAGAAAATTAAGATCAGCTATATGGAGTATGATGACTTAAGATAAGTAGAGGGACTTACCCTCTACTTTTTTTTTAATTTTTTTTATTGGTACAGACAATAAAAGTCAACATCCTCCATATACTTGAAGTATAGAAAATGTAATACAAAATCACACGAAGTAACACAAAGTATTAAAAAGTGTGACACACCAAAATTAGGAGGAATTTAAGATGAGAAAACAAGATGAGAATGTAAACGTAAAGGCACTAGATGATGGCTATGGGGATACTAAGTATGATAAGAACGGTACACCTGAACATATCCCTTCATTTGTTACTTCATTTAAACCAAAGCCAAAGGATGACTTCTCTAGTGATAGTAAGCTAAAGTACATTGCAGTAGAAATTGACGGTGAACGTTATGTAGTAGGTGATTACGCTATGAAACTTGACCCGGATATTAGATGGAATGCAGCAGATCATAAACATAGTACAGCTAACTTCGATATCTTACTCAAAACATCTCTAGGGCTTATGAGCTCCGGGCACGGAGAAGTAATTGACCTTCTAATGATGAATCTTCCTTTAAAGTTCGATACACCTGAACGTAGATTTGATTTGATGAGAGCAGCAGGCGGTCCCCACGAAGTAGGTATTTCATTTGATGGAATTAACTTTGTTAAAAAGAATATTAATGTAGAGGATGTAGATATTAAGAAGCAAGGGTTTGGTAGCTTGTGTGACATCATGTTAGATGATGTTGGAGAGATTTCAGACAGAGAGTTAGCTAAAGGATTTAATGTAATAGTAGATATTGGTTCTCGTACTTTAAATATCCTAACTGTAGATGCACTTGAAGAGCAGCAGGCACTCTCTACACAAGATAACCAAGGGATGTTTAAATCTTACCTACAGATCGGACGTTTCCTTGAAGATGAGTTAGGCACCACTATTCCAGACGGAAAGCTTCCGGGTATTATCAGAGCCAGAGAAATTCGTGGAAGAGATATTAGCCAAGTGATTGACAGAGCTTATGAGATACACGCTAATAACATTGTCTCTACTTTAAATACAGTTCTACTTGACTCATGGGCATTTGTTAATAACGTGATCTTCACTGGAGGCGGAGCGGAAGTATTAGCTCCTCACTTAGCAGGAAAGATTGACAGAGCTAATGTATTAACGCTAGGACGCTATTCTAACGTGAGAGGCTTACGCAAATACGGGTTGAGGTCAGCCCGAAGAAACATTAAGCGTAATGTGAGGTAATTATTATGGGTAGCCGTTATTCACTCTATATCAGACCGACAAAAGATTCAGACATTTTAGAATATTTAAAACCATTACTTGAAAGGGAAGAGTTTTCCTTAGTTGTCCGCAGCCTAATACGGGACGGTATAAAGTATCGTTCCGTAGAATATAAACCACCAACACAACCTTCTGCATCCCCTGTACACTTCTACAATAATACAAACACACAAAGTAATACACTCGATTTTTCAGATATCAAAATGGAGAAAAAAGAGGTTGACCAAGAGGAGTTAGACAAACGTTTAGATGACTTTTAAGAGTATAAAGTAAGGATTTATAAACAAGCTAACGTTTCCCTGTTTCCCATGTTTCCCCGTTTCCCGTGTTTCCCTCAATTTTGGGTCGAAAACGGCGGTATAGAGCCATTTTAGGTATATGTATAGGGTAGGGAAACAGAGGGTAACGGCTACATTTTGGGTAGATAAAAGGGAGGTAATTTTACCGTGAAAGTGACATTTAACGGAGGAGAATTTTATAGAGTAACGACTCAATTCAATTCAGTGGATTCTCTGCATAAGAATGGGCATACAGGAATTGATCTTTCAATGGAATCTGGCACGAAACTTTTGAGTCCGGCGGATGGAGTTGTGGAAAGAATTGTAGATTATGGTTCTCAAAATATTGGCAAAGGCGTAATAGTAAAAATAGAAAATGGAGATAGGTTGATTTTCGGTCACATGTCAGATACTTCCCAAGTTCATGTAGGTGATACACTTCATGCAGGGGATTTGGTGGGATTATCTGGAAATTCCGGCAGGAGTACTGGCGCACATTTACATTTTGGAGTTAAGGACCCTCAGAATAATTTTACAGACCCTGCCCCTTACCTTAACGGCGGTTCTGGCAAAGAAATAGTGCAAATGCCTTCTCCTGAAGGGTGTGGCGTATTTGAGAAGGCAGATGCAGCAAACATTGTAAGTGATTCAATGAGTAAGTTTGGCGATATGCTTTCTGATATGACAGTAAATTTTATAGACATTATTCATTTTACTCTATTACACGCCATTCCCATAATGTCTCGAGCACTAGGAGTAATTCTTTCTTCGTTAAGTTAATTCCTTTTTTATCCTTTAAGGAATGAATAACCAACTCATCCACATTCTGTAATTGGCGTTCGTATCTTGGAATTGATGTATCGTTGAATAGGTAACTAAACATTTTTATCATCCTCCTTGGAGGATAGTATGACCAAACTAAAATTAAAATATACTGGAGGAATTTAAAATGGCAATTTTAGCAATCGCAGGCGGTATTGGTGTAGTATGTGTGGCAGGTTCAGCAACAGTGGCAGCGTTAAAGTTTTTTAATACATGGGAGCCAGATTTTAGTAAAGTAGGTAAGAAATCTTCTCATAAAGCAGGTAAAGGTCCTTCAAGTCATCGTGATAGTGAGCGTACAAACGGATTAAGAAATAAAATCGGCAACAATAACAGCATTCACGAATAATAAAAAAAAATTAAGGGAGAGATAAAAATGGTAAAAATTAATATGGGCGCAAAAAGTTTATCTGAAGGGGTAACATATATAAAGCCTCTAACTCAATTGAACGTAGGACGTACTGAACGAGAAGAGAAGGTACTTTTTACAGCGGAAAATCTACTTCAGGAGGTGATGGAAGCAGACGGAAATGTAAGACATCGAAAAATAAAGTCACTAAAACGCATAATGAAGATTGCTCTAACAACGTTAGGGGTAACAGCTCAAATGGCTCCTCGAGCATTAGCGGCAACCGCACAGACGGGTATAGCTCCGATAACTCCAGCAATGATAATGGATTATGGTCTTACTCTAGCCTTCATAGTGGTGTCGTGCGGTGTAGCCTTCGCCATGATCGGTCTAACATTAGCCGGGATAGCTCGAATGTTCAAGAGAAGAGATATAGCGACAGAATGGACTACGGATATAATCAAGGGTTTAGTGCAGGTATTAATCGCCATACCAGTTGTATTAGTTCTATTCTTCATAGCCCAACATCTATTTCAAGGCTTACCAAAGTTAGGAAGTCTCTTCTAAGAGCATCTTTAATACCGTTTGCAGTTGTAACTTCTACTTTCATTACAGGATTATCCTCTCATGCATACGCCGCAGTTAAAAACCCTCAAGACATTACAGCTCATAAATCTAATCATGTTGAACACCAAGGACCTATCGATACAGTTGTAGCCACATTCAAAGAATTTAATCAAACAGTTGCTTCTATAAAAGATTGGTTTGAGGGAGTACCTACTGATATTGCTCAAGGCTCTGTACACCTAATGGCGTGGCTATACGATTTGTGTGCCACGCTTATCCTGAAAACTCCGTTATGGATTTTCGATAACGAGTGGTTTGAAAATACGACATATATGTTTAGTTTGTTATCCATAGGGCTTGTATCCACTTTAACCGTTGTAGAAGGCATAAAGCGTATGCTTTCAGGTATTAGGAAGAGTGGGTTTAAAGGAATTAAGGCTCCTATGGAACTGAAAGACATTATGAAGCGCTGGTTTATTGTGGCAGGCGTAACGACAGCCGTACCATTTGCTTTTCAAAAAGCATTCCAAGGACTAAACATTGCATCCGACTTCTTAATTGGAATGGGTAAGAGAACAATGGATAATGTAGCGGTCCCTGAAACTGTTTCATTAATCGATGCACTTACACTTACGGTATTCGATATTATTTTAATCTCAACGATCGTACCTATCTTATGGAAGAATGGACGGAGATTTTTCGACTTAATGCTGCTCGGCGTTACGTCTCCTCTCGCTTTAACGGCTTGGATTTTCGACCCGTACAGACATTACTTTAGTCAATGGTGGAGCAACTTAAAGCACTTATCAATGGTGCAAGTCTACTATTCTTTATTTCTACTTGTACTAGGCTGGTTTATCTTCGGGGTTCCGACTCCTGTACAGTTCTCTGGGCTTATTGTCAAGCTACTTATTACGATTGGAGGATTTGCTCGTATGGCTAACCCACCTCGTATTATTGCATCTAAGCTAGATACGGGTGGTGGATTTGATGATTATAATGCAACAAAGAAAAAGGTTGTACAGAATTTTAAAGATACAAAAGCAATTATTGGAGGTCCCGTTTCTACAGGTAAAATGCTTTACGGTAAAATAACTACGCCTACTGAAAGAGAAGGCGGAACTCGTATGGAGCGTTATCATTCTAGAATGGAAAAGATCGGCTTAGCTAAGAAGAAACCAGAAGCACCGAAACCTACACCAAAACCAAGAAAACGATAATAGGAGGAATATATGATGGCAACAACTACAGGGATTATCTTATTAAATTTGAGTATGCTTTTATTAAATACGGCGGTGACTACAATACATTCTGCAATGATAGCAAAGGAGTTGCGTAAAAGATGATTAAAGTTAACCCGGATTACCAAAACATTTCTAACTACTTTGTAGATACGGACAATATAGCTGAAGACTTGGCACAAGTAATGAGCAAATTAAAGGATTCAGTGTTTGGCTTGGAATTATCCTATGCGGAAGGTGTAATGGATAAGATGATCATTACACCTCCCTATGTAAGACTTGACCAACGTAACGTACAGCCGTACAGAGAGTGTCCTACAGCAGAGTTTACTCCTTACGAGGGGTATTTATCGGAACCTCACTTTATGCCTCTGTACGGGGCTCTAGAGGGCAAATTAATGGAGGACTTGGCTAACTTGGAAGTGCATAAAAATGACAAGGTATGCATACAGTGGCTTTTCAAGCGTAAATATGGCTGGCAGGAGCAGGCATTTGAGATGTATGAGAGCTATCTGTTAGGAAATGGTAACCCTGCTAAGTCTAGGATTGGTAGACGCTTCCAATCTAAGGTGCTTGGTATGCTAGATCGAGTAATTCCTGTCACTCATAACGACTACGTGGACGAAGTGGAAGAGAAGCTGCTTATGGAAGGCTTTCAGTTCCAACTACGTATAGCGGTCAAGTCTGAGCAGGAGGCTCGTATCAAAGAACAGCTTGTCTCTATCTTTAGTGAGTACGACTCGTACAACTCATTAAAATTATGTAGGGTCCGGGACAAAGAGTTTACTGCCTTGTACAATGATTGTATTATGACAGGCTACACCTATAATCAGATTATCAGTAAAAAGGAGCTGTTCTCCTTGGTAGGGGGGAAGCTTGTATCTGAGCAAGTAGTTCCTGAAATGGCTGCTAAGCCTGTCTCTGTATCAAACGGTAATGCGCTGGAGTTGCTACCTGTTAATAATGCGAAGAGTGTAGAGCCAGACCACACGCTTGTAGAGCGCATAGCTAAGGCGCTGGTTCGAGTTAAACTTATAGAGAGGGCACAGCTATTCGACCCGGCTATTGCCTCTGGAGCACGGCTTACAGTGGTTCAAACGAAGATACCTAAAGATCGTATTATTACCGACTTAGAGAAAAAAGCTAAAGCCATTCAAGCTGTTTTAAATGTAGATTCACTGACAATAGATCGAGGTGATGGGGAGGATAAGGTTAAATTTGTTATCCCTAATAAAGATACGGTCCCTATAGGTTTAAGGGAGCTAATGGAAATGGATGAGTTTAAAGAGTTTGCTTCTAAAGTAGAAAATGCTTTAGCCTTTGCAGTAGGTGTAGATGAATTTAATAAACCGATATACTTGTCCTTATCTAAACTTGTACACATGTTAATATCCGGGTCCACTAATAGTGGTAAGTCTGTCTGCATAAATAGTGTCGTAGTATCATTAATTGTTACGTATCCGCCAGAAATTCTTCAGTTTATCATGATTGACCCTGCAACAGTAGAAATGACTCAATATGAAGGATTTCCACACGTACAGAAAGTAGTTACAGACATGGACGAAGCAGCAAACGAACTTAGTGGCTTGTCCGCTGAAATGGACAGACGTTATAAGATATTAGGTAAGGCTCGAGTAAAAAATATATTAGAATATAATAAGAAAATGGATATTCCAATGCCTTTCCTAGTCTGTGTAATTGACGAGTATGCTGATCTCCATATGACGAACCCAGAGGTTAATGAATATGTAAGCCGTTTGGGGCAGAAGGCACGTAAAGTTGGTATTCACCTTATTATTGCTACACAACGTCCTAGTGCTAATGTGCTTGACGGAGATATTAAAGCTAACCTACAGAATGTGCTTTGTTTTAACTTAGGTAACAATAATAATTATAAAACAGTATTTGGTGAGGGAATTGGCAATACACAATTACTTGGCTATGGGGACGGTATGATGCGTATTGTAGGAGATGCCGCAGGCTATAGAAGATTTCAGGGAGCTATGATCTCACCTAACGGGACCAGTGAAGAAGAAATTTATGATAATTTACGTGCTTATTACAGTGGAATCCGGGTAAACACATCTATAGAGGAATCCACCACCTCTACGCCAACTTCTGCTATAGAATCGGCTTCTGTTCCTCCTTCTATCCCTGTATCTGAGAATGTAGTTAAAAATGAACCAGACCCTATTATAGAAGTAGTCCCAGAGGAAGAAGAGCCGACTGTAGAAGTACTGCCTTTAGATACAAATGAAGATGACCCATTGTATAAACTGAAACAATATATAGCAACTACTCGAGAAACTAGAGCTAGACAGCTTAGGGAACATTTAGGAATCAAAACAACTAAACTAACAGAATTAATGGGTATCTTAGTTGAAGAAGGCTGGTTAGAAAAAACAAAGTCCAAAGGTTATCAAATAATTGCTTCTGATTCTCTCTTATCTGAATGGATTTCCGATTAAGCCTTATATAGGCTTATTTTTTTTATTCCTGACAAAGTGCTTGTACTATATTAAATAGGACAAAATAAAAAATGTCCTATTTTTAACCCTTGATACATAAGGGTTTGTAGCTGTTTTTGCTTCTGAATGTGCCTATTTAATTTTATTGTCTCTGTATTATATATTTATAATATTATTATATATAAAATAATTACTATATAAATATAAGATATAAATGTATATTAAGAGGGACGTGAAAATTTTTCAATTTAGTTGTTGACTTTTATTGCATGACCATTTATACTTAGGCTATGAGTTACAGAGAAGTTAGAGGCTTGGGAGGGCTTGTAACAATCTGACAGCTACTACTTTACTAATCTGATCTTTGGGAGGAGAGACGATTAAGAAAGGAGGAGTACAAGTATAATGGATTATAGTAAGTTAACCGATGAAGAGCTTTTACATAATTTTTCAGTACTGCATGACATAGAAGCTAATGAGGAATGGTTCAGACGATATGGTATCAATTTACCTTACCGTTTAGATGTATTTGGGAGAATACTAAACTGTATCTCATTACAGATCATGCCAGAGAAAATGTGTGACAAGCTTATCAGAGAACAGGCAAATGAAGTTCGTACGCAAAGACAGCTAGGTAGGGAATAAAGGAGACCTAGCAAATGGCAGAAAGAATATACACTTTCCGTATTAAATTAAAAGAAGCGTTAGAAGAAGCAAACATGACTCAAAGTGAGCTTGCTGAATTAACTGGTTTACGTAGGGCAACTATCTCAGAGATAGCTCAGAACTCTCGTACCGTTATGAATAAGTCTCATTTAGGTAAGATCATGGATGCACTTGACCTTACAGATATGAATGACATCTTAGAGTTAGTTATAGAAGAAACATTGTAGCCAAAGGGAGGGGAGACAATGGCTGAAGATTTACGATTGTTAGCTGCTGAAGCAAACGAGGAAATGCTATTTGCAGACGGTTTTGACGATGCAATTGTAGGGTACATAGAGAAAGCGTGTAGCGTTCCAGTTGCGTTGTATGATACAGGCTTATGTATTGCAATTCTAATGGAGGAAGGCATGACCGAAGAAGACGCATATGATCATTTCTACTACAATGTAGTGGGGTCTTATGTGGGAGATAACACTCCAGTATTCGGTACCTTCTTTAAAGAGGAGGATAAGTAAGCTATGGAACTCGTCATACTCGAACTAGAAGAACAGCTACGATACGCAGAAGGTGGGGACCCTGAGTATGCTGAGCAGCTTAGACAGGCAATCAAAAAATTAAAGGAATCTGAGGAGGATAATCAAATGGAAAAATGCCCGAACTGTAACACGTACCTAGTAGGCTGCCCTTGTTGTAGTGAATCGTTTTGTCCTGATTGTTATGCCACCGAAACAGAGCTAGAAGAAGCGGAGGAAGAAGACAATGAATGATTTCTCATTAACAGGCTTACAAGCACTTGCACAACAGTATAAAGACTTAGAAGTGGACTACCTTATTCTCACAATTGTAGGAGCTACTAAGTACCCGGAGATTATTATTAATCCCCGAGCTAATATTCAGGAGAAAATTGGGTACATATCTCATTCGTATAATGAGGACCTTTCGTTAAAGGCTGCACCTCATATTAAGATTGCTAAGTACGAATTTGTAACTGCTGCACAGCTGAGAGATTATTTTTAATCTCCGGCTTTTCTTTTTGCCTCTATAAAGTTACCAATCCGCTATATTATAGCAAGAATACATAAATGATTGGAGGCAAATAATATGACAAATATTCGTGACAACATATACGGCAGCCTTTCAGACCCTCATGAAAAGATTGAGGAATTAGAGGCACAGCTGACAAGTATGTTAGACAAGATTAAAGGCGATCTTGGGACCGTTTCAAACTTTGAAGCGGAGGGCGCTGATTTAGTCGAAAAAGTTAGGAATGAATTTAATAAAAGAGCATTTAACATCTCTAAATGGGAGTCACTTAAAGTAGCTGTTTCAGGTGGGTATGATTGGTCCCCGGTTTTCCAAGCTGCTTTTAAGTACATTATGGAGCGTGGCGGAGGGTGTTTATTACTTCCAGATAATAATTATACACTTTATGCAGATGTTTATACACACCCTTCTAACCTAAACCCTGCGTTTGTTAACTCTCCGTTAACAATTAAAGGTGTAACACCTGTTACAGCTACCCTATACAACACGGTTAAGACTTCTGCTCGTATCATTAAGAAGCAAAACGGAGTTGCATTTGGTGTTAACTACAATGAGACAACATCTGCTGTTCTTACAGGTACAGGAGTATACAGAAACCTATATGTGAAAAACTTAGACTTCTATGGTGGAGGTACTTACGACTCTAAATATACAAAAGTAATGAAGACAGTTAATGCAGTAAAAGGTATCGAAAAACATAACTCTGCAATCAACATAGAAGATTGCCATTTTTGGGCTATGGATTGGGGAGTATATGACCCTGAAACGGTAAATTCAGTGGACAACTATTGCGATCAGTCTACGTACCGTAGATTAGGCTTTGACAGCATGGGTACAGGATGGATTCAAGCTTACCGTTCTGATTCTTCTATTTTCGAGGGTATTTACGGTTACGATATGGCTATGTCTTGTCAATATGGTATCCGAGTTAAGAAAGGTGAAGCATTTAACATCAAAGGCGTATTATGTGCTGGTAAAGCTATGCACCTTGCCCCTAACTTTAAAATGGTAAGCATGGAGTACTGTAACGTTGTTACGCTTGAAGATACGTACATGGAACGTATCGAGGGTACAGGTATCTTCTTAGATAATAACAAAAACATTACTATTAAAGATATAGGCGTAAGACATTATGGTAGAACATACATTAAAGGTACAAACAACCGTAATGTTAAAATCGTTGGTCTATATGCCCATGTTGAAGAGGGTAAAATACTTTCATCAAGTGATATAGGCGATTACACAACTTACTCTACTTCTACATTGCCTGTTGAGCTGGACTTTGACTCTACAAACATTAACATACGTTATGAGAACACATTCTTTAGAAACGGTGTTCACAGCGGCGGAACGTTTACGGAGACAACAGCTCGTTTAACTCCTAGACTGAACACTGCATCAAAAGCAATGTATCAGATTGGAGATCAGTACGTATTTGATGTAATCTACGATGGCTCTAAGTTCGTAGTAAATGCAGGCGGAGCACAGATTCCTTTCGGCTCTCTATTCGCTTCTGCTAACCCTACATTCAATACGTCAACAGGAGAGCTAACATTCCCTGTAGATGGAGCTCTTGAACACATCCAAGCAGCTCACGTTTCAGGAAGACGTTCAGCTTCTGGAGTTATTAACCAAGCATTTAAAATCAGTACTGCTCCACTAGTAGTTAGAGTATACGATACAACAATGACTTTAATTACTAACCCGACTGATGTAGCATTCTCTGTTACGCTTCACATTTAATAGGACATCCTCCGGGATGTCTTTTTTTTGTCTTTTTGTCTTTTTGTCCTATTTTCAGAGGGTTCAAGAAAGTAAAAAAGTAACAAACTAGTGTATACTAGAAGTATAGAGTAAATAGCCTGTAGGGTATATTTCTTAAACGACCCTTTTTTGTTTAAGATTTCCAGTAGTATCTTGTCGAACAAACACTAACAGTTTAGTGGAGTTTTCGGCTAAATTTAAGAAATATTCAAAATATGATGAACGATTTACTATATTAGAGAAAAGCCCCAAAATAAGCGGCTTACAGCCGTTCAAGAAATAAACCAGTTTGAAAGGATTGAATATAAAATGGCAGATAAAAAAGATATGAAAAAGAAGAATATCAGTTCCAGCTCAGTACTCGTACAACTATACAATAACCGTAAGCTAGCTACCAAAGTAGATAACATGTTAGATGAGGGACAAACGTACGACTATATTATTGAGTTCTGTAAAGAGAATGGCTTAAGTATCTCTAAAGCTTCCCTTACTAATTATAAAAAGAAACGTGAAGAAGCTATTGAGACAGGTAAGCCATTGTTACAGCTACTTGACAAACGTGCTAAAGACAATGTAACATACATTACACATAAAGAAGTAGACGCATTTAAAAAGAAAAAGAGTGCAGATACAGAAGACAGTGAGCACGTTGCACAGGTACATAGCTTAGATAAGATCGGCAATATCTATAATGACTTAGAATTTCTAGATGAGATTATCGCTAAGAGTGCTCGAGGTCTGAAAGAGTTCCCTGTAGTTGATACACCGCTCGGAATGAAAGCGATCGAGCTTAAAGCTAAGATTACAGGTAACCAATTAAACGGTTTATCAGTTGCTGGTCTTAGAGAGATTAAGCTTCGTCAACAGGCTAGAGAGTCTGCATTAATGGAAGTTATTATGAAGTTCGTACCTGAAGACAAGCATGACGAGCTATTTGAATTTATGGATGAAGCAGAGCAAAGCTTCTATGAAAATCTTGATTTAACTGAAGAAGATAAACGAATTACGTCCGCATTAAAACAAAGCGGAATTGACATGTAAAGGAGAGACACAAAAATGGCTATTGTAGACTCTACACAGTATACACTCATTCCGTTTGTATCTTATAAGACATTAAATGATAAGATACAGGCGCTATTGAATGGAGAAATTTTATTCATTAAGAAGTTTGAAAAGAATGAGGGCGCAGATGTATTAGCCCGGCTGGAGCAAAAGAAGTTTACTGTCTCTCAGATTTCATATGATATCAGTGTAAATGATTCGGACCCTCGATACTGGGTTACATTTAATCTAGGTCTGAATGATCTTTCCTTATTTACATGCTACAGATTCTCAGAAGATGTATTCGGTAAAGAGCATAAGTATATGATTAACGATGTGGTTAGTTATATAAGTGAAGACGGGCGTACAGATACAGCGATTGTAGAGGAAGTGTATCAGCATAATATAGACCCGGATAAGTTTGCTTATAGACTGTCACGGGATGAAGGTTTATACGTTGAAGAAGAGTTAATTAAAAACGTTTATATGTAAGAGATACAGGGTCTAATAAACCCTGTATTTTTTTTTTGCAAAAAGTTGTTGACTTTCGGACAATCCCGGTGTATGATAGGTTTATAGAAAGTTACAGCAAGAACTTACATAAGATACAGGCTTTGACATTTGGGAGGATGACCTAGCCTACACTATTATCAAATGGGAGGAAAAGAAGATGAAGAATGATATTAACGTTACAATGGAGCAAGTTCATAAATTAGCAGGTCGTTGGGTACGGCTGCATCGAATGGCAACACAGTCTATGAAGCAAGAAGACGAGCAAAAGTGGAAGCTAAGCTACGGTAAGTTAAGTGAATTGCAACACGCTATTAATATAATTGACCGAGACCTATACGTAACTGTTAAAAGTAAAGTTCATACTAGCTTAGTAAAAGAGTATGGCTCTGAGGAAAACTTTAAAGAAATGAATAAGAAGTGGGACCAGTGGAGACAGAAGCTTACCCATAAAGAATGGAGAAAAAGCATAGGTCTTCCAGAGGAGGCGGAGAGATGATGAACTTCGAATTAACTGATAGGCAAATTAAACTTATTGTAGATCAGCAAGTAATGTGGTCGCTAGCAGCTTCGGAGGCTATAGCCAAAAAGGATGAGCACCAATGGGACATGTGCATTAAAAGCATGCAAGCTATTCGATTCACTATGCATTGTGTAAGTGAAGAATTAGAAGAGCATGTACGCCAAAAGGTCCGCCAACGTTTAGTAGAAATCGATGGCTCTGAAGAAGAGTATAAAGAGAATAATAAAATATGGCATGAATGGCAAAGAGAACTTCGGAAAAGAAGGGGCGGAAAATAAAATGACTATATATGACCCTCGGGTAGAAGGCAAAGCACACCATATCTGTCACATGATTGGGGAAGAAACAGGTAAGCCAGCTTCAGATAAGCTTCGTTCAGACGTTTTTCTTACAACTCGAGCAGTAGCCGCTTATTGGAAAGACCCTCGAGATATCGAATTAGCTAAGAAAGCTGAATACAAGCTCCATGAACTACTCGAAGGTATACGTAGACTCAAGCCTAACACTAATGAAGAGATTAATATGATCATCTCATTAGTAATGGAAGGAGAAAGCATTAGAAACATCATACCATTTGATTCACCATATAGAGAGGAGAAGATCGGATAATGGGATACGAAAAAGGTTCATTAATATACTACAATGAAAAGTTTTGGTTGTTTGAGGGTTACTCTAGTAATAAGGAACACTATGCAACCTATAAGCTACGAGGTTTAGGTGGAGAGCTAGTAGAAGCGTTAGCGAGTGAGTGTGAGTACCTTGTAAGTCCAAGCGAAGTAAAATTTATTCGAGAGTCTGAGGAGGAAAATTAAAATGAGTGAACTGAAAAAGGACTACTTCCCTAATAGTATGGGCGATCTTGCAACATTTATGGATAAAGCCAGAGCACATGCAACAGATTATAATACAGGAGCTGAGGCATTATCTAGCGCTACGGTTGCTTTCTTCAATTACTTTGCTAGTGAGCTAGGCGTTACCGGCTTTCAAGCTAGCTGCGCTCAGCTTCAGTTTATCGGAACATTAAGACGTATGGAAAGCTTTATTATTGTTAATGCAGATAACCTTAAGTGGAATACTCGAGAAGAAATATTAGCTAAAGCGGATAAGTTCTTAAAGGACTTTGAAGAGCACAATAAGAAAAAGGAGGACGAAAAGTAATGGAATTATATGTAGTATGTCATAATGAATCTCTTATTGACGAGGGAGATGTTACTTACCCTATAGCGGTGTTTGATAGCTACGACAAGGTAGAGGCGCTTGCCGGAGCTATAGGGTACCCTAAGTATAGAGAAGATACTGAAGAGTTCAGACCTGCCGAAGAGGATTGGTTCAAGGGTCGTAAGCTGTATGGACAGTTCTTAACTGTAAATAAATTAACATTAAATAGGGCGGATTTAACCGATGAAGTATAATGAAGCTAAAAAGGCTATCCAGCAGTTACATGCTGCTGGGTGGCAAAAACATAGACCCGGATTCCCTTTTTACCATAAGAAATGGAAGTTAGGTATGCTGGACTACAATCAGTTACTTTCATTTGATGAGATTATATATTCTGCTTTTGAAATAGATTGGATTCTTCAGAAGTATGAAGAGAAGGCGGAGCATAATTTAAGGCAGGCAATGTCTATATATTCAACGGGAGGGGAAATATAATGCAATCAGCTTTTATTGCACTACAACCTAATGGACTCTACTGCCGTTTTTCTCCTATAGTAGAGTGTCTTACACATATCAACATGACCAAAGAAGATTACTTAAACAACTTTACAGGAACTGTAAAAGATCGTAAAGAGGCGGAAGCTACATTATTATACGAGGTACGCCCGTTCTCAGAAGTAAGCAGACTTACTACTACACAGAACATGACCAAGGCGGAGTTTAGACGTGTATTCACTCACGTTATTCTTCCGCAAAATAGTATATTCGTATTTAAGTTGGCACTTTAAGGGAGGAACAATCAATGGAAAGTAGAAAAGAAAAGCACACTCAGAGAAAGAAGAATAACAACGTACTAATGATTAACATTCTGCTGCTACTATTCTTCACGATCATTATTTATTTACTTGGGTATAGCCAAGGCAAAGCTTCATCAAATGCTCAAGGTGTGGAGACAGGTGTGCAGACTGTTTCTGTAATAGAAGAATAAAAAAAAGGTATCGGCAGAGAGTCCGATACCTTCCTATTACAGATAATAGGATAACAGGGCACAAAATTTGAATAAGGAAGAGAACACAGCCTCTTGAACTCCGTTGAGGGAGAACATCCTTAGCTTAACATATGTATCAAATACCTGTCAATAGAACAAAAAGTTTATAAAAAAAGTCTTGACGTATATAGGAAATGCTGGTATATTTAAACTATAAAATACAGACACAATAAAGGAGAGGTTACAATGGCAAAAGCATTCTCTTGGGATTCAGAACAATTACTAGATACAATCGAGGAAACTGAAAAGAAACATCATGACGTAAGCATCTGTACGCTACGTGATAAGGAATATGTATCGATCGCTGAAAAGCAAATGACAAACGAAGGATGGAAGTTTAAAAAGAATCGTACAATGCCTTTAGATGTATTCAAAGCAGCACAAGGTATTGTGGAAGGAGCAGGCAAATGAAGAATGGGGACGTAATTGTAAATATTCCGGGTCGCTTAACAGTGACCTATAAGGCTCATATTGCAGGTTATGTAGATACTTATATCTTTAAGGAAACTGTGGACGGTGGGAGCTACGATACACAGTTTACAGGAACTACAGGGGAACTATTTAAGTTTGTTACAAAGCATATTCAGGGACATAACGATCATGCTAAAATATTCGGTGGTACAATTTACTAAAATTTTTAAAAAGGGGTTGACTTAATGTCAACCTCTATGGTAAACTTAACCTAACAAAATAAGAGGAGGATGGAAACTATGAACCGAGAACAAGGTAAAAGCAAAATTGAGCAGTTAATTGAAGAACAAGCGGAAGCTGCACGTCAAGAACGTATGAAGGAGATTAAAGCGGAGCCAGAAGTTCCAGCTCCATTATCTGATCTAATGAATTTAAGCACCGATGAGCTGCTAGATGTATACAATGACTATATGTCAATGCATAAAGAGTTGGGTGATGAAGATTACAAACATTATGCTCAAATGGTTATAGGTATTTTAAAAGCAAAAACTAAGAATAAGGCAAGCCGGTAATCTAATACACTCTCACTATAAGGAGGAAAAGGCAGTGACAGTAGAGGATTTAATTAAAAAGTTACAGGAGATTGAAGATAAGACTAAAGAAGTTTGTTACGATGATGAGGAGTGGGGTCGGCGCAAAGTAGATGATGTAGTTATCGATCTCAGTTTTCATGATGAACCTGTTATGTTAAAAAACTTTTGGTAGGAGGAAGCACAGTGGCTAAATGGAAAGGTAAAGAAGTATCTAGTAAACGATTATTCGATCTAAAGGAGGCAGCCGCAAGACGTAAGCAGATAGTTAGACCTGTTGGAGATGTTCAGTTCTATATGGACGGTAAGCTTATTGCAAATGGTAGCTCATTAAAATATGTAACTATTGAAAAATAAATGTTATAGCCTTGAAGGGAGGTGAAACCAATGCGTTACGAAGCAGTAAGAGCTATTTTCATTATCGCTACAGTTAGTGGAGTGTTAATACTGGCTATATTATTCGGTCCTATCGGCTTAGTATTCGGTATACTTTGTGCAATAGCTGGTATTTATGGATGGGTAGATAAAGGTAGAGAAATGGAGGAAGAAGAGACTCAGCAGTATGAAGCTGAGCAAGAACGTATCAGACAGTTAGAAGAAGAGAATAAAAAGCTCCGCAAAGAGAAATACGGAGATAAATATAAATAATATTTTTTTTTAAAACTGTATTGACTTTAAAGCAACAAAATGTTATTCTGTACATAGGAAGTAGGTTACAGAATAACTAAGGAGGTACATTAAATGAACTTTACAGCTCAGAATACACAACTAGATGCAAAGCTTCAGGAAGGGTTAGCAATGTATATGCAAATCGGTTCTTATGAAAGTAAGATCAATAAATATGCTAACCCTTATAATCCTAATCATTGGGATAAGTACACTCGGTTAAAACGTAAAATCCTACAGTGGCAGCAGACAATATAAAATAGGAGATGTTGAAATTGGCACCAAATGATAACCGCTTTGAAGGGCTTAGCAAAAAACAACTAGATAAGGAGCTAAGCTTTTACAAGCATTGGTATACGCAAACGATCTGTAGAAACACTCGAGCATACATTAGATCACGTATACAGGAGCTAGAACAGCTTATTATTCAAAAGGAGGAGAAGTAAATGGATGGACATACGATTCTATTAGTAACAGCGGTCGGAGGGATACTTGCAATAGCTCTCCGAGTTACATATCTTATAGGCTATCGAGATGGGTCAGACGATGCAGCAAATGCAATACTGGATAAAATGGAAGAAACATTTGACCTACCTAAAGGAGATAGAGTAGGGAAACGAGGAGGAAGAAAATAATGAATAACAAAGAAGCTAAAAAGAAATTGGACGCAATATGCAATAAATATATAGGTAAGCATGAAGACGTTGATACATTAGTCTACGTTATGAAAGATGTACATGATCTACTTCAAGATAAAGTAGCTATCGAGGATTGGACAGTATCTAAGTTAGATAGATATGGCTCAACAGTTATAGCAATAAGTGGGCATGGGGATTTAATGGCTATCTATTCTAATCATATGAATGTTATCTATAAAATAGAGACGAATACGTTTATGTTTGATAAGTTATTCCCTGAAGATAAACTACCGCCAATTGAAGAAGCATTCAAGGAGTTGTTAAATAAATACACTAAGTTAGCTACTAAGCATATTTATGATACTTGCTTGTTTGATTCAGTAGAGGAATTAAATAAACTTAAGAAGGAATTGGAAGAGTACGAAAAATATATCAATTAAGGGTTGACGTAAAGTCAACTATTTGCTATACTAGATTTATAGACAAGGAGGGGAGAGCATTGGAACCATACAATATAATGGGAGTATATATGGTTTACATGACCCGAACAAAGAATGGGTTTCACGGTCACTACGATAATCTTAAAACAAATATCCGTTACACATTCGATGCTCCGGGAAGAACAAAGAAACAGATCATTAAAACATTCTGGGATGCAGCTAAAAATTATAATAAACAGGAGGTAAGTTAATATGAATTATGATCAAGCGATAAAGACGGTAATAAGAATTTCAGATCAGTATAGAAAAAAGATGTCTACGCTTAAAAATGTTAAACCTATGATGCGTGAGCTAAAAGAAGAGTTAGCAGGTATAGTAGACTTAAGTGGCTGGATATTTACTCACAATATTGTAATGACTAAAGGGTGGGTTAAAAGCGTTAAAGGTGATACACTATTTGAGTTCGAGAAGCAGGAAGACAACCACTTTAAGATTATCCTTGTATTTAAAGGTTGGGACGCTATCTTACCTACAGACGAACAGTTATTTAAGATTACAGCTAAGCAGCATACACTTAATGTTCTCAAGAAAGTTACAGAGGCAATCGAAAATGAAGACTGGAAGGCGTTAGAGCAATTAACTGAGCGATCAGCTGCTGGAGATGGATATGGAGACGATAACATCTATATAGATTTTACTCCACATACAGACTCGGACCACTGGAATGAGCGTTATGATATATCCGATATGGAGTCTATGATACGTAACGGATATGAATTTAACGTAACAGAGGAGGAAAAGTAAATGGCTAAACATTACAATACGATAAATGAGGCGGTATACGCTTTAAATAATATACTAGACGTGTTCGTTGATCGTTTCTGTACATTTGAAAATGGTTGTGAGATTGTATCTGATATTACAGCGTACACTCCATTCGATACGTCTGATTGGGGAGTGTACCACGAAGATGGAGTACTTACTTTCTATAATAATGATGCAGAAGTAGTTATGCAGGTATTTGGGGATAACAACAACAGAATCTACAACTGGAAATTTTCTATATCCACTATCCAAAATATGACCGGCTTAAAGGAGGAAGAGTAGATGACTACATGTAAAGATAAATGTCCATTCTTCAAACGTAAAGTACAAGGGACTGATTGGTACGGCTTTAAATGTACAGCTAACTTCGCTCATGGAGAAACTATGGGGCGTATAGGTGAATGGTCTAAGGAAAAGAGAGACAAAATTCTTGAAGAGAAGTGTCATGGAGATTACCAAAACTGCCGCACATTTCAGCATGTTACTACTAAGGAGGAAAAATAAATGGCTTATGAAAACATTAATCAATTAGTTGAAATGCTTAACTTATTTAATTCTGGTAACCGTATGATGACTTATAAAGAGATAAACATGCTGGATGACTTGTTAACGGATGCTAGAGCTGATCTAGAGAATCTAAGACGAGCAAATAAAATCCAGAATGATGCAATCAATAAGTTTTATGCTCGAAGAAATGATTAGTTAATATAAGGAGGGGAAGGAATGCCATACGCACAAACTAACCTGCCACCTCCGCTTTCAACTACAGAGAACTATCAACTACTTAAACTACTACAAGCGGACCCGGAGGATGATGAGGTAAGAGGTAAACTTATAGAAGGAAACATACGGCTAGTTATTCATATCGCTAATAAGTTCTTCAATATAGGTACAGTTGACGAACTTACTAGTATAGGTACGATAGGATTAATCAAAGCCGCTAACAGCTTCAACTTAGATAAGAAAGTAAAGTTTGCTACATACGCCAGCACTTGTATTACTAACGAGATACTTATGTATGCAAGGAAAACAAATAAAGACCGGGTAGTTACGTCTCTGGATACTGTTCTCTCCTCTGATATGGACGGAGGAGAGCTTACCTTAATGGATGTGATATCTGATGAAACTATAGAAGACTTCTCCACTTCTTTCGTAGAACATGATAACATGGAAGATGTAAAGGAGGCAATAGCTCAATTACCTGAACAGCAGCAAGAGGTACTTAAACTATACTACTCTGGAGAGCTTACCCAGACAGAAGTAGGTAAAGAACTAGGATTCAGTCAATCATATATGTCTAGGCTCCGTAATAGAGCCTTGAAAAGCGTTAGAAAGATTATTGATAAGAAGTATAAAGGTGATGTAGTAACAGCTCATCACGTACCTAATAGAAGTATTAAAAGGGAGGAAAAGGAAATGGCAAAAGATAATAAAATTAAAAGTGTATATAGAAATGTAGAGGTTAAAACTATAGCGGAGCAAAAAGCAGTAGACTTACTTAAAGATACTCGAGATAATTATAAAGATGTAAGTGCAAAAACAGGTGTTAGCTACGCTAGAGTAGTAACGCTAGGTAAAGATTCCCGTTCTGAGTCTCTTCGTAAAGAATTAAAAGCTGAGCAGGTTAGATTAAATAGATTGAAAGCAAACAATAACAATAAAGTAAATAAATCTACAAATATAGTAGCACACCAGCCCGAGCTAACTAAAACTCCATCCGAAACATTAGGTAAATCTATATCTCATAAGGTAGAAGAGCAACTGGCTAACAATCTTGGCGGCTCGATACAGCCTGTTTCTAGTGCTACGGCTGAAGTAGAAGGGATTAATTTTATTAATTTATCTGAAGAGACTAGAAAGAAATGGTTTAAGAGTGCTGAGCCATCTATAGGAGCTCCACAGTATTCAGAAGAGTCGAAGAAAGGTGTTATTAAGCGATCATGCTTTATCGATGCTGCTACTAAAGGTGAGGCTGTATCAGTTAAAGACTTCTTGGATGAATTAAAGCGTGTAGGTGCTGTAGTAGACCCAGATATCGATGCAGAAGTTACATTCGAAATAAAAATTAAAGCAGTTCAAAAATAATTAAAAACAGGGTTGACTTTTTGTCAACCTTCCTCTATACTTAAGATATACCAAACGAGGAGGAAAGTAAATGAGTATAAGATACGATTTTAGTGGTAATCCGCTTCCTTTAACTAAACTGATCGATGAGATTGATTGGGCAGGCGTTCCCTTCGAAGTAGCATTTAACTCTTGGGTCCATCATAATAGACATATGAAATGGGAGAGTAAGGATGGGTCAGAACGTAAACTATATCGTACAGACAGACCAGTATGGTTCCACAAAGAGCATGTGCAGTCAGGTAATTGGTTTATAGAAATAAAGGAGGAAAAATAACATGAGTGTTAATGAACGTATGTTAAAGGATATAGAAACTACTTCATGTCTGTGCGGAGGTACAGCTAAACGAAGACCTCAAAACATTACCCTAAGATGGAAGGGAAAGCATATTACTATAGAGGATGTCCCTTCCTACATATGTGAAAGAAATGATAAGCATGTTAGGCTCAGCATTCAGGTAAAGAGATGTATGAGATCAATAATGAATGAAGCTTATCGTAATGGCTGGAACCGTGTAATGTATAGAGAGGTGGAACTGTAAATGACTAGCCAACGTAAATATGTACGCTTAGATCATATTCAGGAACTATTAAAGCTTATTGGTACTCGAGACAGCTTTAATGATTGGACTTATGAGTATGACAAAGCTAATCAGAAAGTATCTAATACAGTAGCATTCATTAAACGTAATGCCAAAACACTTGATGAGCTTACTAAGGAGGAAAAATAATATGAACAAAATTGAACAGTTTGCAGATGCAATCGCTACGTTAACAAGAGAAGCAGGGTCCAAAGAAGAAGCAGCATTAGCTATTATGAGTTATCTAGCTGGTAATTATTACGTGTTAGATGTAGATTATATAGTTGACGATGACGATTTTTTCTATAATAATGATATCTTCCATGAAGACAATGAAACAACAGAACATCTTGAAGAGGCATTAGGCAGTAAGCCCGATTATAAGGAAGAAGAGTAAATGGAAAGAAGTACAGTTGTAGTAGAAGAGATTGCTGAAATAACTAAAGCAGCCAATTCCAAAGAAGAAGCAATGTTACAGGTCATTAAATATCTATCAGGTAACTACTACCTGATAGACGTATTCTCTGTAAAGAGAGAACATGGAGCTCGTTTTCATGTAATGGATGAGTTCCACGAAGATACAATGCCTACACTATCTGAATTACTCGAGGAGGAAGAGTAAATGAGAAAAGAATATTCATTCACCGAAGAGTCAATAGTCATTAAAACTCCAAGAGGTTACCTATATGATGTATGGGAACACCTTAATGATGAACAAGAGAACTTTGAATTTACAGATGACATTCGCTATGCTCAAAAGTTCTACCCACACCTAAGAGTTACTAAAGCCCCTAAGTACTTATATCATTTAGAGACAGGAGCTTCAATAGATACAATCGAAGAAGCGGCAGCATACCTAAATGGAAAACTACAAAAGCTCACAATGACCCAAACAAGAGTATATGAAGTTACAGACACAGAGGAGGGAAAGTAAATGAGTAAAAAAGTATTGAATGGTCAAAGTCTAGATCATGTATCAGCAATTATCGATGGACTGTTAGATAGAGTCCGTGAGTTTAAGGTAGGAAAAGATGGAGTAACATCTATTCAGGTATTTACCAATAACCCTAACTACCCATTTGTACTACATGTTACACGTAATGGAGAAAAGTATAAGTATCATTCACCGGCAATTCGTATAAAGGAGGGAAAGTAATATGTTTAATAAAAATGATGTAACATTCGAACGTTTCCTATACTTTATAAGAGTATATATAGCAGATACTATTAGTCAGCTTGAGGAGGAATCCAAAGAGTGTAACAGAAAAGCTAAAAAGCTGAAAGAAAAGGCAGATAAAGACTTAACCATTGAAGATATTGCAGATACTTTATTAAAAGACAGTGAAGCTACTGGAGGAATAGTACAGCTAGGGAAATTGTTAGCTCAAATTGAAAGTACTTTAGCAATGCACCCTCACCTATATAAGAAAATGAAAAAGGTAGTAGCTGAAGAAAAGAAGAAAGCAACATATAAGGAGGAAAGTAAATGAATGAGGATATGGAAGATTTCAATAGTATAGGAACCACAACAGGAAGGCTTAGTTCAACAAAGCCAAATATAGCAGGAACACCTAAAACCGAAACTAAAACATATTGGAGAGAAATATCATTCAGTACAGCTGTTAGTATATGGTCAGGTCGTAGAGTAACGATTAAATGTGAAATTGAAGCAGATAACGGTTACGGAGAAAAAGAAAGGGTAGAGCTTATGTTTCCGGGTAACCTACCTTTAAATGGATTATCTCATACAATGGCAAATCAAGGTAAATGGTATGCATTAGAAATGGAGGAAAAGTAAATGAAAGCTATTTCATTCTCAATGTACTTAGACACATCTAAAAACATTCGATCAATTAGAGAGGACTTAGAAAAGGTAGGATTCAAAGAAGAAGCTACTAACACTAACTACCTAATTAAATATCCTCACCCTAGACTAATGAAGATATCTGAAATACCATTAGAGATCGTAGCCTATGAGAAGTTCGGTTTCTTATATATGAATGTATCAGAAGCAAACCCTGAAATGGTACCAAGACGTTATGACTCATTAAAAGAATTTGATGTATTCGATATGTTTATGTCCACTTCAATAGGTCCAATGATTACAGAACTAAACCTAGATGTAGCAGAGTTAAACATTAAGACATATACAGACTATTCAGCTACACTACTACAGAACAAGTGGACTCCAGTAGAGAACGGTCTCATTAGAGATATGTATGAGTGTAAAGAAATAGAAGAGACCGTATACTTTAATAAAACTCCTATAGGTAGTGATCGTGATATATGGGCGTATGTATGTACACCTAATGAACCTATGCCACTAGGAGAACATCTTAAGATATTAGATAGATCAGGCTTTGACTTAGCAGAATAAAAGGAGGAAAAGTAAATGAATAAAGACTTAAATGTATCATGGACCACTATAGAATATATAGAGTATGCAGCAGGAAATAATATAAGAGCCTTTGGCTTAGACACAAATACTCGTAAAGGTCCAGTAACTCGTATAGAAGTAAATGCTTCAGAAGATGTAAATGGATACCGTATCAGAATCTACACAGATAAGAATGAAGTTACTCCATATAAAACAATATTCACTAACTATGTAGAGATGACTCATTGCTATGATAAGGAGAAAAAGTAATTGTCAAGTAGTAAAGGAATCCCTATGAGTAAAGAGTGTATAGACTGTAAGCTACCTATACCACGTTATATATACTATGTAAATGATAAGTTGTGTCATAAGTGTAGATATGAGAGAGCATGCCTTAAAAGAAGGGAAGGAAAGTAAATGAAAATGCTTATAGAATTAGATAAAGAAGATTTAGTAGCACTAGTAAAAGGTTCATCCCCTAACTCTAGTATAATGAGTCATCCTATTATTAAAGAGCATGGGACATTTAATGGTTCTCAAGATAGATGGGATTGGAACTATAAGCTGTCTAATCTTACTGAAGAACAGTTACTAACTATATATAGTATGTGTAAACAAAGTTGGAAGTAGTAGCTCACCACACTATACACTAAACACTTTAACACACTAAAGCTAGGTAGACAACAGTGAGCCCCGGGAATGCATCTCGACCCCTTGTCTACCTAGAGTATAATTGTCGCATCTTTCAGAATTGTTTGCCGCTGGGACACAATTCTAACAATTCACACTATTCTAAATATTCTAATAATAGCCGCTAATTGTCTATATACTATAGGAAACGTCACAGACTTTAAAATATTCTATACTATATAGGCAATATTTTTAAATAATGGGTTGACGTAAAGTCAATGGCATGGTATACTAGGTATATAGATAAGGAGGAGATATTAATGAGTAAACGCTTAGCGATTTATAATAAGCACATGGAAGCGTATGAGACATTTGTTCAAGGAGTAGCGGAAGGCGTATATAAGATAGGTAACACATACAGTAGCTCCCTACAATTCAGCAAACAGTACCTAGGCAGTAACTACTCATACCTAATGAAGCAGGTAGGGAAGACTGAAAAGCAGTTGCACAAGGATGTTATAGCCGCTGTCAATAGCTATGTTATTACTAACCTAGATGTTATGGTTTATGGTCAGAAAGTTCACCAGATCAATAAGTTGGTATTAAGTTAAAATAACGGTTGACTTTAAATCAACCACATGCTATACTTAGTATATAAGGAGGAGATAGTAATGGCAAAGTTTGAGAAGGTATATGTGCTGCAAGTATTCAATGTAAATGGTGTATTGATCGGTGAAGATGACTGGAGCCGTATAGAGCCGGGTGAGTTAGCTATTGAAGAAGCACTCAGTAAGTATATACATGCGGAGTATGCAGTCATCGAGGAACGTTTCAGAAAACTATAAGGAGTGATCATCATGTCAGAACAGCATAGAGCGTTCGATGAAATATATTATCTATTAGTAGCTCACGATATGAGCCCTACAGATGCCCAGATAACCGTTATAGATTACTTTATGGGGCAAGCGGCTATCATGGCACAGGAAGAGCCCTCAGAGGGTGAAATGGAAGCTATACAGTTAGTCGAAGAATTGTTAGAAAATTAATTAAAAGGTATTGACTTTACGTCAACCGCATGCTATAATTGTATTATAGATAAGGTTAGTAATTCCCGGTAAGTTACTATAGTAGCTCACTGGTTATATAAAAACACAAATTGGGGAGGAACATTATTATGATTACAATTGGAGTATTAATAGGTTTGGCTGCTGTGGTGCTTTATATCTCAGGTATTAAGAAGTTAATTAAGGAGAAGCGGAAGGCTATACTGCCTCTTATACTAGGTACCTTGTTAGCATTCATGGGTGCAGGGTTTATGGCTACTGGTGCTGGCAGTAACGTTAAGGATGAAGCAGTAGTAACAGATAGTAGTAGCTCACCAGACAAGGAAGAGCCAGCCGCTAAGGAAGAGAAGAAAGAAGAAGTAGCTCCTGAGAAAGTTGAAGAAGATGTAGTAGCTCCCGAGCCGGAACCCGAGCCGGAACCCGAAGTAGTATTAGAGCCTGTTACACTTGGTTCTGGTAAGTTTTCAGTAGGTGATGATATTCCAGCTGGTCGCTATGTAGTAACTACTCAGGAACGTGGAGGAAACTTTGCTACGTATGATAGCTGGGGCTTACTAGATGCTAATGAAATGTTAGGGACCGCTCCAGACTACTATGTAAATAACATTACAGTGAATCTTGAAGAAGGTGGGCAGGTCGAGATCAGCGGATTAAATGCAGTTCTCTTTACACCTAAGCAATAACTTATATAGTATAATAAAGTAATCACAGTCCGTTAGTCAGTAGCGTTAGTAGCTCACTGGGTAGCGGACTTTTTATATAGTAGCTCACCAGACGGACGAGGAGCTTGTTCTAGGGGTAGTAGCTCACTACATAGGTAAATACATAGTAGCTCACTAGAAATGCTTAGTAGCTCCCCACACAGGGCTTAAAACAGTAGTAGCTCCCTACACCGGGCAGTGTGCCGCCGGGCTGGGCTGCTGTTGGGCTATGGTCCCTCATGTATACGTGTATATACTATATAGGAAGAAACACGGTTTTTTAAATTTATTGCATTTTGTTGTTGACTTTATATCAATAAGGATGTAAGATAAGAGTATACCAAGTGAGAGGAGATGAAAGCCGCTAAACAAATTAAATAAAAAAGTTTTAAAAAGTGGTTGACTTTAAATCAACTGCATGATAGAATTAAGGTAGTTAGAAAATATCATATTAAAGGGAGATGTTGTTATAATGAAAAAATTCAATGTTGTTGAAAATGCTAAGGTTGTTGCATCGGTTAAATTTAAGGAAGGTATCCGCTTCGCTGTTCAAACTGCTTCTAATGAAGTGAATATGTACGGTCGTACTAAATACGATGCTTCTTTCTTAGCGGCAATCGTTACTTACAATCCAAAATTTGATAGTGTGCAGGTGTTCACGGTTATCGAGCGTGTTGCAGATATTAATGATATTGCAGAAGTTAACCACATGGTTAATGACCGCTTGGCACGTATCACTACTGGGCAGGCTTATGAAACTAATGAGCTTGTAACAATCATCATGCATAATGAAATGGAGTACTACGGAGGCACAGGCTTTCCAAGTGAAGAAACTAGACAGCTTCGAGCGTTGAAGCTAGAAAACTTCTTTATGAAAAAGTACATAGATATTGTGGCTGGGATTTCAGAGGACACAACTTCTATAGAAGAGCTTGACTTGTCAATCCGCTCTTATAACTGCTTGAAACGTGCCGGCGTTGATACAATTGGACAGTTGAAAAAGTTAACACGTCCAGAGCTTGCAAGAATCCGCAACCTTGGAGCACGTAGCCAAGCGGAAGTGATCGAGGCACTAGAAGAAAAATTTAGTTTCTCGATTGCATAAAAAAGTTTTAAAAGGTGGTTGACTTTTAATCAACCACCTGATATACTTAAGATAATCCAATAAGGAGACGATGTACATGGAAAAGTTAATAATGGTTGAAGTGTTCTATGCAGACAATAGGACCGCTAAACTTATTGAAAGTAATGAATGGGTTTATGGTATCTGGTCTAAAGGTGGTGTTCCATACTACTTACAAAGAACGCTTGCACCGATTCCCCGGAATACTTGGATAGGTTTTAAGTCGTACGAAGTGGATAGTGATTACAATATCATTGAACACATCGAAACACAAGGTAAAACGTGGTAAAAAAAAAGTTTTAAAAAGTGGTTGACTTTAAATCAACAGCATGATATACTTAAGATAGTTAATAAAACAAATTAAATTAAAGGGAGATGTTTTAAATGGCATTATCACAAACATTATTAAATCTTATCGAACGTGCAGAACGTAAAGGCTCAGCGGTTAAACGTGTAAGAGAAGGCGCTGTAATGGATAGCAGTTCTTGGGGCATGTCACCGCTTGAAAGAAATGAATATATCCGCTCAACGCCTATGATTAATCAATGGGAGGTTGAGTACTATATTGAATCATACCCGGTATATGTTGTCAAGCATTATGATACGCTTATCGCTCGTTTTGAATGTGTGGAAGGTGAATGGCAACTAACAAATTATTACGGTGAAAGCAATTCAGATAGAGACGCTTTAAACGGTCTATGCTCATACTTTGGAGTTAAAAGAGGTTTCCGCTACCGTCCTTCAATTGGTTCATTTGAAGAGGTGATGAACTAATGAAAAAGGTTAAACAGTATAAAGGGTTTATCATTGCAGAATGTAAAGAAGATGACCAGCTACATATCTTCACTAAAGAAGAGTGGAGCTATGGTAAGGGTCTACGCTACGAAGAGCACTATGCCGGCTCAATGCAAGAAGCAAAAGATTTTATCGATTCTTATTAAAAAGTTTTAAAAGGTGGTTGACTTTTAATCAACCACCTGATATACTTAAGATAGTTAGAAAATACTTAATAGGGAGCTGTTGAACATGGAACAAGTTAAATGGGGCTGGAAAATCATTAAGGATAATATCTTTAACCCTCGCTGGGATTGGGATAAGGACATGAAAGGAACTGTCAAAGGTGACTACCAAGGCGGAAAACACCGCTACCGTTTGAAAGATGATGACGGTAATATCTATTATTATATCTTCTCTGATATCGATGTAAACGAAGGTACGGAAGGACAGCTATTCAGACCGCTTGATTGGGCTATGGCTTATGCTGGTTGTACTACTATCGAATACAAAGATGCAGAAACTGGAGAATATAAAGTTTTGTAAAAAGTTTTAAAATGTGGTTGACTTTAAATCAACCACATGCTATACTTAAGATAGTTAGAAAATACTTAATAAATAAGGAGATGTTGTTAATGTTAAACGTAGTTTGTAATGTATGTGATGGAGATGCTTTTTTATCTGATAGTGTAAAGTGTGACCCTTGTAATAGCACTGGATGGACTGGAGTTCCTGATAATCAAATTGTATATGTTAATGCTTACCGTGTCACTAGAGAATTTGGAGGACATGAAGAAGGCGGCTGGTGGTATGACAACTATGAATGTATAGAAGTCTTCCCTGTCAAAAATAAAGCGGCTGATGTTATGGCTGATGCTTTACTAGAAGAGCATTCTCACATCGTTCATGGTGATATTTCAAGCGTTTTAGGTGGAGCTGAATTACGTGTCTTAATAGAAGAAAAGCCTAAAGAGAGTGAAACTAGAGAACGTCCACACTACGAATAAAAAAGTTTTAAAAGGTGGTTGACTTTCCATCAACCACCTGCTATAATAAAGGTATAGCAAGGCAGTAATAAAAAAAATACTTAAATTAAAAGGAGATTGATTATTATGTTAGAAACTAAAGAGCTAAATTTATTAGGTGAATTAAACGATGAGCAAGGCATTCTAGAAGATTTCATTTCAGATAATGCAGGTTCAAGCGCTTATATTTGTGACGCAATCACTGAAGCGGCTGACGGTGCGGTGCCTATCTCAAATCATGATATCTGGAAAAGCGCTTATGATATCTCAGAGTACATTGAGGACGCAATCAGCGAAGGCTTAGCACCAGTACAAAGCGGTAATGTTGATTTAATTAAAATCTTTACAGCTGGATACTATCAGTACTACAGCCAAGCGCTTCATACTAACCTAGATATCATGGTATATAATTATATGGCTGAAGAGATTAACACATACTTGGACCGCTTGGACGAAGATATTTTAGATGAGCTAAACATTGACGATATTGAAAGCCGCTTGGAAGATGAGGCGGACGACTTCGACCATAACAATACATTCGATTTCATAGACGAAATCATTGAATCTATCAAAGAATATATTGACGAATTGGTAGAGGAAATTGCAGAGGAAGACGAAGAATAAATTTTATAATAGCGGTTGACTTTTAATCAACCGCTATGCTATACTAAATATAGTTAGAAGGAGTTGACAAAATGGCTCGGTTAGCAAATAAGCTTGGCTTAACAGAAACTCAGATTCTAGCAACATTCATAGCTACTATGGTAGGGTTAGCGCTGGTAGTGATAGGATGTAAAGCAATTGGTTTCTATTATATGTTACATAACTAAAAGGAGATGATAGAAATGAGAGTACAAAATAATACGTCCGCTGTTGATATCCTTAAGGCTCTAGAGAAAAATTCTGCTAAGCTTGACAAATACCAAAAGAAGAATGCAAGCATGTTCGCTAAGATTGACAACATGTTCAGTAAATTCTTTAAAAAAGTTTTGTAATAGTGTTGACTTTCCGTCAAGGTGATGCTATAATTAAGATATACCAAAGGAAAGGAATTGATAAAATGTTGGGTTACAAAAACCGCTCGGTTCGTACTCAAAAATCTAAAGTGTATTACAATCTACACAAGCACTTGTTCAGTGTTCAGCAGGAAGGCTTGGTGGTCCTGCATACAGAGGCTCTGAAGCTGGTAAACGTACACTTCCAAGTGAGTGAGGCAGGCAGACAGAGAGTCCTAGCAGAAGGCAGAAAGAACGTCCACGCTTATGTGAACGGAGTCTTCCAAGGTGAATACGCAGGGGAGCCACTAGAAGGCTTTAGAGAGGCTTACTACAATCCGCACAAGGTTGACAGCTTCGTAGATAAGGAAACGCTGGAGCCGCTATATGAAGCGGATACAGTATACTTAATTGATAGAAGAATATTCTACAAATAAATATAAATGAGGGTTGACGTAAAGTCAACTCTCTGCTATAATTAAATTATACCAAAGGAAAGGATTTGATGATTTTGTATCGAACGACAACTGAATTACTAGAAGCAGCTAAGAAACTAAAGGAGGCTGCTAAGCTTGTCCAAGACGCTACGCAGCATCGAGAGTGGTGGGATAAGAAGGTAGATGTTCTGAGAGCGGTTAATGGAGCTCTAGAGAGCGGAGCCTTCACAGGTGATGCATATGCAGAGCTGAAGGAAGCAAGGTATATCATAGGATATGCAGAGGCTAAGGCAGGCGGCTACTTCAGCTGGGAATAATAGAGGGAGGATTTATTCCTCTCTTTTATAGAAAAAGTTTTATATATGTGTTGACTTTACGTCAAGAACATGAGATAATATGTATATAGCAAGGCAATAACAAAATAATATGAATAAGGGAGATGTTCACATGAACGAATTAAAAATTAATATTGAGGCTCTTGAAGACAGAATCGAAAGACTAGAAGAGAAGCTAGACCACGCTAGCACACCAGAGAGAGCGGAGCTGATAGCAGAACGCTTACAGGATGCACAAACAGAGCTTGAAGGCTTGAGAGAGGATTATGAAGCTCAAATGGAATACGATGGAATGAACGCTTGGGAGTATAACGGGATAAGCCAGAAGGATTTCTACTAAGACAAGGGAGGGAGCGACAAGCTTCCTCTTTTTTACATTCTTCGACAAACCCCTCCCCGTACCATTTTTTACCATAAAGACAAGGGTCCCCCTGTATAGTCTCTACCTAGGGCTCGAATTTTTCCACAAAAATTTTTTCGTAAATATAAGGGTATCTTAAACGTAAATACAAATACAAATAAAGAGAGGCTATAATAACCTCCCTCACCTTTCCTCCTATAACGACAACACAAGCCACAGTAATAGAATAATGATGATCGCTCCAAATAACCAGTTCATAAGGATAGTCTCACTCCCTTCCGACCCACTACTGATCGGCTGGTAAAAGGATTAAAAAGATGATAAGATATACTGCTGCTATCAGAACCATTGCCATATCAGATATATGCATATCCTTCTTAGATGTCTTCATACTCTAACCCCCTCCCGTACTTATATACAGGATTAGTTTACCCCTCCCCCGTGATTATATAAGTGGGACTCCTAACCAGCCAGAACAGAAAAAAGAGGGTATAAATATATACCCTCAAATTTTACAGGCAAAACTATAGCTTCCATATTTTTCCATTACCTCTTACGTAAGAGCAATAAGATCAAACGGAATAGCAGCAATGGAGAAATTGTCTTTACAGGCGGTGGAACTGGCGTTGGTTCCGTTTCAGGTGCAGGTGATGGAATCGGAACAGGCTCAGGTTCTGGTAAAGGTTCTGGTACCGGGTCCTCTTTTGGGGGCTCTACAGGCTCCTCTACGGTTAGATCGAGAATGTGGGTACCTTTGGTATAGTCGGCAATAGCAATGGACTTTAAAAGAGCTACTGCGCCCGTCATATGAGGTGTAGCCATTGACGTTCCACTCATACGAGCATATTTACCATTAGGGTACGTAGAGAATACGTCAACTCCCGGAGCTAAGATATCTACCTCACTGTTCGTATTCGAAAACTCTGCTAACATACCGCTAAAGTCTACAGCACCTACTTCCATTACTTCAGGATAAGCTCCCGGATATGAAAGTTCTTCTGTAGCTTCGTCCCCGTCCCCTTCGTTACCAGCTGCTGCAACAATAACAATACCTGCTGCTACCGCTTCCTGAACAGCTTTACGTAAAGCGTAAGAGTGCTGTCCACCTAGAGACATGTTGATCACGTTTACCTTTTGCTTAACGGCAAAGCGGATAGCGGAGACCGTCCAGTTCATATCCCCTGTTCCGTCATCCTTTAGAGCTTTAAGTGCAAGGATTTTAGCTTTAGGAGCTACACCTACGATACCTTCACCAGTATTAGTAGCTGCGATCGTACCTGCTACGTGTGTACCGTGTCCGTGACCGTCCATATAGTCTCCTTTACCAGTGAAGTCTTTCCCACCGATAATATTGTCTTTCAGGTCCGGGTGGTTATAGTCTACGCCTGTATCGATAATTGCTACAACTACGCCTTTCCCTTCATTCCCTGCATTCCATTGAGACTGAGCATTGATCATCTTTACTCCGTCTGGAATGGTTTCAGCTGAGAATGTGTGTACAGATTGTACCTTAGTTGGGATAAGTCGAACCTCACGATTTCTTTTGAAAATGGACATAGAAAAACCCCTTTCTGTACGTGTATTAAAATTAATTCGTACACATACAATATAGGGGCTCGACCTAAATATTTGTTATAACGTTTTTCTATTATAGGGAATTATGGTCTGTATATTTATTCGGTGTTATACCATAATGATGGATAACTGTTCTCGAGTGGATGAATCCCCTCTCTTTAGCTCTAACAAGTGCTTTATACATACGATCTCTACCCACGGGGTTATCGGTATGCAAGTAAATACGATTAATGATAAGAGGACTCTTAGTTGCGCCATATTCGATAATCCAGTTAACAAGGTCATCTCCAGTAGGGAGAAGATCACCTTCCCAATCCTCCCCTAGATCGTGGTCTAGGGAGAGAATGTTGATCGGGTAGGCTTTAAGGAACATAATAGCCTCATTAAATGAACGGGCTCCACGGAAGTCGTTTGGGATATCCCTAAGATCATCTACGTATAAGTTAATCATTGTGGCTCTCCCGGATTATAAGGCATAAAACGTTTAGCTCCGTAATCATTATTACCGAAGAACATATCGACCGGGCGGACCCATAGTCTACCGTCCTTGTGAGACTTATATAATACAGTCGGATGATCTAACCCGGAGATATATACATGCTGCATAGGAAGCATAAGTACTTTGACCTCTTCTTCAGTTTCTGTATGTGTTGCTTTAATTACGGTACCTACTTGAGTATTAGGATTAAACCCTCCGTAAGGTACAACAACCGCTTTATACGTATATAAACCACCACTAGCGGTATGAATGTAGATATCGCCTTTTCTCATTGTAAGTTACCTCGATCTACCATTGTAGCCATAGCACGAATGATAAGATTTAAAGCAACTTTAGCATTGTCAAGGTTATCTATTTCATGTCCATTAAGAGTAACAGAACCTAATAGGTCATGTGCCTCTAATACAACTTCCTGTCCGCTTTGTGAAACAACTGTAATTGAATTTTGGTTATTAGTAGTATACTTTTCCATTTACTTCTCCTCCTAAGTAAAATGATATTGTTAAATCCTAGATACCTACAAACCCTTGTTTAACTGCTTCAAGATATTTAGCAAATTCAGCTGTCTTAGAACCTTCACGACCTGCGGAAGTGTTTGTACCAAACATAGCGGAACGTTGTGCTGTACTAATCTCTAACTGCACACCTTTATATGACAGGGTTCTGTTTACAATGTTCTCGGGCTCACGTCCTGCTAATCCACTGTTCTCTGATACTAACTCACAACTAAACCCTGCTGCTTGTAGTGCCGCAAATACTCTCTCTTTACGATATGTGTCTGCCCCACCAATAAGAGTATGCTTCGTAGAGCTTGAGTACCCGTGGAATGAGACGCATAGGACTGAACGCTTTACTACCTTTAATCCCTGCGGCTCATCGAAATGTGTGCTGGTTACGTGCAGGTCTGTATTTCCAGATGATTTAGTACCTTCGAATAGATATAAAGATGAATGAGTATCTTCTGCAAATGCTTTAGCTAGTTCCGATGTACCTCCCTCGATAGCTCCACCGTGGATAGCAATTGCTACCTTTTGTAACCCTCGGTCCTTTACTGTGATACTGTAGTCTTTTCCTTCTACGTTAGCTGCTGCTAACTCTTTAAAATTTGCATATAAGTCTGCCATTTTCTTTACTCCAATCTATAATGTATTTTATTCGTCCCTATTAATATAGCGAATATGTTCTGCGTCTTTTACCTCTGGTACATACCCGTAATGGAAGAACTTAGTCCACTCTCTTTTAAACTCTTCTAGTTTCTCTGGGTCCATCTTAGCTGTGTCTATACGAAGTTCGTCTATATCCTTATGTAATGACAACGGTTTTCCTCCTAACGTGTGTTCTACTTTACGTAATTAAAGTCTAGGGTCTAAAGGTTGCAAAGGGTTAGTATGTACAACAACTGGTGTCTTTCCTCTGCACGTTTGACAAATATAATCTGATCGTTTAATCTTCTCGAGCTCTCGCTTATGCTGTAATGATAGCTCTGCTAGTGAGTAAACTGTCACACAGAATACAATGAAACCAATTAGTAGTATAAATACCATTACTTGCCCTCCATTCGTTTCCTAGCCTCTAGCTCATGCTTTAGGTTATGGTTAAGGTTATCTGTGTACTTGACTAGCTCTTCCAACTGTTCTAGGGTTATAGGGGTAGGCTTATTAGGATAAGTATAACTAGGATTTCCATAAGCATGTATCCTAATAAGCTCTATATATCTACTCACATATAACATTACGGCTCCCCCTTATTTATAACGTAGAGCTTTTAATATCTTTCTGAACAATCCTAGCTGCTCTTGCTTATACCCTTCGTAACCAGCATAAGCTACCTCTACTTGAGAGTGTAATTCATCTTTACATTTGTCACAGATATGGATATCTAATGCATCTCCACTAACCCATTTAATAGTTGCATGGTTAGCTCCACCTTTATCCATACATACATTGTCACATACATCACAGTAAGTAGTTACTACTTTCATTTGTTATTCTCCTCTATAGGGAAGCTAGCAAACGTTAGTGTAACCTTCATAAGTACTTCACTTTCCTTCTTACACTTATCACATCTTAAAGTGAACTGATGTTCTGGACCTATTAAGTCTAGTGCCGCATATTTCTCATAATAATAGTCTTCGTGCCCACAATGAGAACAGACCATGATATCGTTTGCAATTACTGGTTTAGCTTTAGCCATTTAATTTTCCTCCTATTTACGAGGCGTTAGTGCCCCTAGTATTTTCATACCGCAATCAATACGATGTACTAGAGTGTGACAGTTAGGGCAAAGTACTGAAAGGCTTTTAGCTTGTGTAGCTTTATCTAATTGGTGACCGTCCCAGCCTACCCAGCCCTGTTTAGCTGCTTCCTCTAGTAACTCCGTAATGTCTTGCCCTTTCTTTACTGCTGCACGGATTTTATTCTCCATTGCTTGATGCTCTTGGTAATCGATGTGATGTACCTCTACGATATGATAACCGCAGATTTCACATTTGTCTCCGTATGCTTCGATTCCTACTTGTCTGTAATCCGCTGCCATTTCTTTCTCTCCCTACTATATTTGATAGAGCCTCTGCTGAGACCTATCTTAATATAGCTTTACGAACTAAGATAACCTTCCGTACCGGGTGACAAATAATCCCAATGCGTACATTTGTTTATCGGATAGTTTTCTGCCTGCTATCCCTTGTATAAAGATGCTTTGAGCTGTTGCCGGGAGCTTATCTATCTTCTTATGAGGAGAGAGGGACTGTAATACGCCCCTTGTATCTCCCAGTATAGTAGTTAGGTCTACTTGATGAAGGTACTCTCCTACAGCTAACTCCTCTTCTATTTGTGCATCCCTACGTTCCATTGCCCACATTTGCTCAAACGTAGAATCTATTAAGTCATCTGCATAACTCATACTGCCTCTCCTCTCGGACCTCCAGCTCTTAACTTATGGAGGTGCTTCCAATCTTCTGTATAAAGATCGTAGTACGGTACAAATTTATGTCCGAAGTTAACGTGCTGCTCATCCCACCCTTCTGAAAGGTGATCGTGCATATCTGCTACCATGTCTTCGATAGTCATTTCTTCTTCCATAATATCAACCATTGAGCCCGGGAAGAGCTCTGTGTACCAGTAGCGTACCTCGTTAATATTCTCAGAGCATACTAGCTCAAACAAGCAATTCATTAAGATTTCTTTCATATCACGCTCTCTTCTTGTCAAACCAATCATATGTACATCTTTGATGTCTAAGATTTGAGCTCCTACAGTTACTTCACCTGACATGTCAACTTCGTGGTCTTCTGGATTGAATCCGTAATCGTATTCCTCGGTCCCTGCAATCATTTCGTATACTAACTGCTCTTGACGAGGAATTAAACGACTTTTCTTAGTAGGTACAACTGATTCAACTGTATCGAATGCCATTACCCGGATACCGTCCGTAATTACTGCTGCATACTTCACTTGGATTCTGTCATGGTTCTTTCTAATGTACGATCTATCTTCGATTGCTTCTAGCATTTCTTTAGGTAGTTCTCCGCAACCATTTTCAATGAAATCCATAAGCTCTTTCGTTACGTATAGTAAAGGTGTTTGATCAGTTAATTCTACTCCATCTGTTTTATCCCACTCATGAAACGCAATTACGTGGTGCGCCTTCCCCATTCCAGAAACCCAATTCGTCCACACATCATGTAAGTATAACATTATTTTTCCACCCTTCTAGGATTAGTTTTTTCTTATATACATTAAAACTGTACTCAAAACCAACGTCCTCAGAGCCTTTTAATTGGAAGTATCTGTCCCAAGGCTCCTTATCAAATTCGGGGAAAAATGCGTCTGCTTCAAACTTTTTATCGATCTCTGTAAGATATAGACGGTTCGTATAAGGTAGAAACTCTCGGTAGATTGTTTCTCCTCCGATAATCATTAGCTCTGTATCATACCTAAACTCATAGAATATTTGAGCTATATCGGTCCTTACCAATACGTCCGGGTGTGGATTATAATTAGGGTCCCTAGTTAATACTACATTTAGTCTCCCTTTTAACGGTTTACCAATGCTTTCAAATGTCTTTCTTCCCATAACTATTGTTTTATTTTTGGTATGCTTCTTGAACCAGTTAAAGTCTTCTTTGATATGCCATAATAGCTTATTGTCTAGACCCAGTTCACCTCGCTTTCCAATAGCTGCGATCATTGCCACATGCAACTGTATCACCTCCCCTCGGTTACTCTAGCATTCTTACTTAAGCCAAAGTTCGTCTAGGAAGTCGATGTATTGGTTAAGCTGCGTTTCATTTAGAGCGTTAATTTCCTTTTGCCCTAAACCGAAAGCCTCTTCTGATTCTCTGATAAACTCTCGTACCGTTTGCTCGTTAGTAGAGCCGGGTACTAATTCTGTAAATGGTGCGTCTAAGTTTCTGTGAGTGAATAGCATCTATTATTCTCCTCCCTGTACTAACTCTGCGGTACATTTAATTGTATAAGCTGAATCGTCTGATAACTCTATGAAAAATCCGTTCTCACCGAGACTAGAATTTACTACTTTAAATATTGTTTGATCTTCATGAATACGTCTCATATGCTCCTCGAAGTACTCTTTAACAGTACCTTCAAACTCTTCTGTAACCTCTTGTTCGTGACCTTTTACCTGCCACTGTTTTAATTTAAACTCGTTTTTCATATTATTTCCTCCCTTTCCTTTGCTTGTATTAAGTCTATAACATTGTCTGTAACTTGTCAATAACTTTTTTACTTTAATTTTTCACCTGTGATGTTGAACATAACCATATCTATGTTATAGTATAGCGCTTCTAGCGTAGTATCGTTTTGGATAACGTAGTCCACATCAAAGTCTTTTACATGCTTCTCTGTTTCAAAATTAAGATTATTTTCGTCAAACTCATCTCCAGCAGCTTTCATACGCTCAATACGTACCTCTAGTGGAGCCTCTACTCGAATAATGATATAACCTTCTGCACGTAATCTCTCTAATTCATTAGGCTGGCGTAGGTCTGTAATTAGAGGAGAGAATACAGCTTCAGAGCCTGTAATGTTATAATTCTGGGCAACTCGTCTAATTTTGTTAATCTGATCAAAGCAAAGGTTAACCCAAACGTCTTCTCCGTGCGTATATCGTTTATATTGACCGTGTAACTGATAGCCTCTTACAGGCTTAGGGAATTGAGGGATATGTGGGTTTTGTAAATGGAAATCCTTCTTTAATTCGTCAGCAAAGGCGAACGGATAGAGGATGTATTTATCCTCTAGGTACTCCGCTACCGTATCTTTCCCAGTTCTCATTTCACCACATAAGGCAATCTTAGTCTCTTTTTTCATTTTAATGTTCCTCCCTGTTTTTAGTTTCCTACTGATAATTTACCTTTGATTGTTGGATGGGGGCTATAGTCAATTAGCTCAATATCATCCATTGTGTAATCTTCAATTCTATCATGTACAGTTTTCACGATCAGCTTAGGCATCGGTCGTGGTGTACGAGATAGCTGTAACTTAATTTGCTCTTCGTGGTTAGAGTAGATATGAGCATCACCAAATGTATGAATGAACTTTCCTACCTCTAAGCCGGTCATCTTAGCGATAATGTGTACTAATAGTGCATAGCTAGCGATATTAAACGGTACACCTAAGAAGAAATCCGCTGAACGCTGATACATCTTGCAGCTTAGCTCTCCATCCTGTACGTAGAATTGGAATAGTACATGACATGGAGGTAAAGCCATGCTTGGGATTTTTGCCGGATTCCACGCTGTAACTAGCAATCTACGTGAGTCCGGGTTATTTTTGATCTGTTCAATAACATCCTGTAACTGGTCGATATGTTCAGTAGACGTTAGACCCGGAAAATCTTCTGAAGTAGGTGTATTAACTTCCCAACTGCGCCACTGTTTCCCGTAGATAGGTCCTAAGTCGTATCCTAAGTCTTTAACCATTTCTACAAACTCATCTTTTGTTAGTTCACCACCATATTTACTTTTATAATCTCGATAACCGTCATCGGTCCAGATGTTAACGTTTTTCTCTAGTAAACTTTTAAGGTCTGTATCTCCTCTAGCAAACCAGAACAATTCTTCTCCGACAATACGCATAGGGATAGCTTTATTTGTTAGTGCTGGGAATCCCTCTTTTAGGTCAAATTCCATTTGTGGTCCAAATAGAGAGATAGTTCCTGTTCCCGTTCGGTCTCCTTTACGTTTACCCTCGTTTAAAATTCGTGCTGCCATATTGTTATAGACTAAATCTGCATGCATTATTAATGTCCTCCTAGTTCTTCAATTAAGTTTGCTTTTACATTTTGTTCAAAGATGTGGTCGATATAATCTACTAGATCATCATGTCTGTAATGGGAGTGGAATTTAGGTCTTAATTGCTCAGCCATGACGTACCATTGACCCATTTGCTCTTTAATAAACTTTTCACTAGTAAGACCTTGTTTCATTCTAAGTAGATGATCTCTAGCGCCCTTATCAATATGCTCGTCATACCATAAGCAGCTAGCATAATCGGTATAGTCTTTTTTATAATAATCATAGATAGTCTGCATTACTCTGAACCCGTTAGCTGCATCCTTCTTCGCTTTTACTTCATCCCCTCTATCCATCTTCTTTTTATATAACTTCATAGCGTTATGGAAGATTCCGAACGAAGCGTCAAACAGATGAGATAGATTAACTCGAGTAATTTCCTCACGGATACCATATAAGTCATTCCAGATAGGGTCCTCGTTATGACTAACCTTTACTGAATATAAAACTTCAATTGTATTTGGGTTACTCTTAATCAATCCTTCTCTCAATCTTCTAACATCATTCCAAGAATTATCTACAGCCTCTGTAACCTTACTTGGTTTACTCCAATCGGCTCTCTTATACAAGTCCTCAAATGTTGGGTAATAGTATGTGATATAGTCCTCGTCAGAAGCTAGAGTCATTAAGTTATAGTTAGCGGACCCATACTGTGCGCTGAAAGCTACTTTATTGTTCAACATCGAATTGTTCCTCCTCTTTGATCTTCTCTTTTAACCATGCTGGAAAGAAAGCTGCTTCTTTAACTTCAATATGTGCTGTAGTTTCCTTACATCTGAAGCAGTACATATGTTTAATATGATTTCTTTCTTTCATCTTTCCTCTCTTCCTATGTATAGGAACAATATTCTCACAAATTTCACACTCTAAATGCGTTTGTTGCGTTCTGGTTTTAGCACCTGAAGCCATTTTATACACCCCCGTTTTTTAGTAAGGTTGATAGCTTGTTGACTCTCTATCAACCTTGTAACTTGATTATATAATACAAACCCTTGCTTGTCAATACAATTTCTGAAAATTTTGGAAAGGCTGTAACTTTTTTTTTAAAGCTTGGTTTCATACAGCTTTTTATTACGAAGAATCTTCTCGTAGCAAGCCTCAATCACTAATGAGTCATAAAGTGCATTATGTTTCTTCCCATTGATCGGCTTATCAATAAATGCTTCACGGCTGATATCTGGGTCAATGCCAAACATTTTAAATAGAGTGCAAATATCATAAAAGATATAGTCTACATTTTTAGGGATAGCAAATGCCCCACCCAACATAGCATTTAATAGCACTCCATCGTAGCTTAGACAATCTCCCCAAAATTCTACGTGATCGAATTGTTTTAACCATTTCTGTAACTCTTCTTTTACCATTCGGGCATTACCTTTTAAGACAGTATATAATCCAAGGGTACGCACAAAATGAGGTTCGTTATTGAAACTTAAGTTATCTATTACATTTTCCTGAATCCAGTTATCTACTTGGCGTGTATCGTAGTCGGTAAACTCAGCATAGAATTGGTGACCACTAGTTGCCGTTATCCCTAAGCTAATCGGTGTGGTGTGTTGATGTAACCCGGTAAATTCAAAATCAAAGAAAAGTTTAGTCATTGTTTTCTCCTCCTATATTAACTCTGTAACTTTACTGTATGATATGCAAAAAATAGCAGCCAAGAGGCTTGACTGCTAGATTTTGGGCTGCCTATTTATTTTTTAAGGTGCAAAATGCGTCTCTTAAACGCTAGTACGATTCCTTTATCGCTTAGCTCATCGATCTCATGCTTTGAGTTTGCTGGTAAGCTAGAAAGGTAGAAGCGCAATACCTCGATATCGTCTTCCGTAAACTCTTTAACATTTGCATAACTTTCTTCAATAAAGTCTAACGTAGAGTTAACTTGGAACGATACCATGTTACTAACATTCGTTACATACTCAAGAAGGTTTTCACTTTTATTCTGTTTAAAAGCTACCCCATCCGTGTAACCCTCCATTTCAAACCCGTCCATCTTCATTGAAAAGACCTTAAGCGGCTCCTCTGCTGTAGCGCACTCATTAAGACAGTTACATGTTTTACAGTAATCTTTGTTAACTACCACTCCGGCTAAGAATCCGCCTGTTACAGGTACTGTATCAAGTGTATAACCCATCTCCTGAATCTTGTCAAGGAATTGTTCGTAACATAGACCGTCAAACATATAATCTAAGTATTCTCCTTCTTCCTCTTCCGGCTGTGATTTATCCACCTCACAAGCACATGTACTCGGTGTACATTTTGTAGCGCAAATACCTTTATTAAAATTTTCTTCTTTAGCTTTACTACGTTCCGCTGCTTCTTCAATACGAGATTGGATATAGTTCTCAACAACCGTGTTATCAAAGTAGCCTTTTAATGGAGGAATTTTAGTTTTCTCTGGGTCCATATTCTCATCCGATTCTAAGCTATCGTCTGAAAGATTGACTGCTGTAAGAAGCTCTTTGGCAAAGTCAACTAATTCTTCTACCGCTTCGTGGAACCCTGCTTGTTTAGCTGTTAACTCTGAAAGCTTCATGTCTTTCTTGTTATTAATGTACGTACTATTTTCGTACATTGAACGGATATAACGAAGCTGATTTTCTACATTTCTAAATTTTTTATAAATTTCTACTGCATGTTCAGCCATTTATTCATTTCCTCCTATTGTCATCATCTTGATTGTTTCTTGGATTTCATCTGCGTGTGCCGCAAAAGAACCTCTATAGTTTTTCAATAGCGTATGCTCTTTAGTTTTAGTACCTCTATAGTGCTGAATAAAGATTTCAAATGGCAGTAAGCCATTGATTCGTTGTATTTTAGGGTCATCTAATTGTTGAGTACTACCGATTGTAGTAATCTTACAGCTATCAGCGCAACGTGTGTAAATAGTATGTAGCTCATGAAGACTCATGTTCTGCGCTTCGTCTAAGATAACAAAAGCATTTTCATATGTTACTCCACGCTCGTAAGATGTAGTTATAGCCTCAGCTTTAATGCCTTGGAACTCCTCGTCATCGTCATCATCTCGGTTTCTCTCTCCAGCCCATACCTCAAATAGACCCGGCTGTACCTTATCTAAGGCACTAATAAACGGTTTCATAAAAGGTCTTTCTTTGTCTTTTACTCCACCCGGTAAGAATCCTTGGTCTCTAGTTGCGACTGCATTTCTTATGTAAACGATTTTATCATAGTCTGTAGCTTTTTCGACCTCGTACGCTCCGGCTAAGACAGCTAGTGTAGTTTTACCTGTCCCACTCTTAGAGTCACAGAATACAGCCTGCACCTCTTCTTTAGGAGCCCACAGTGATTGCATGTATGCTAGTTGGTGTTCATCACCAAATACGTTAAATCCTTTTTCGATTAACCATTTATATCTGATATCTTTATAAACACTAGCCAATACAATCAACCTCTCTGAATGATATATTTTGTGGTATCTTACTTTCATTATAGCATAAAAATGGGAGGTTTTTATGCTACGAGCTACATTTGGGAGGTTTTGTAACTTAACTCTAATATACACTATATCCTATAGCCTGTCAATATAAAATAAAAAAAACTTCCCGAAGGAAGTTTTTTTTATTATTTATAGTACCAGCCTTTTTGATCGAGGAACTTCTTAACTGATACTAGGTCTAGACCGCCTACAGAAATCGTAGAGCTTGGGTTACCTGTAACGTATACGTTAAGTTGTGAACCGATCTTAGCCTCTTTAAGGAATGTGCGGAACTCAGCTTCCATTGCCTCTGCTAGTCCACCTGTTGTGATTGTAACAAGTAAAGCTTCTACTTCTTTAGCCGATACAAAACCACCGGGAACAGCATAGGCGTTACCGTCTTCAGTGTAACCATAGACAGAAAAAATAGTGTCCTTAGTTAACGTACGGAATGCTCCAGATAAGTTTGCGTATTTATATACACTGATATCTTTTAGCGCCTTAACTTGGAATGAGTACTTGTCTCCTAAACTTGTTACTTTAGGTAAGTCCTCAGCTTTAGGTGTCTTCGCTTCTAGAATACGGCTTGCCAGCTTAGTAGTTGTATCTTTACCAACGATACCGTCTGCTGTCAGTCCATTATCTTTCTGGAATGCTTTAACAGCTGCAATCATTTCGTCTCCGTAGCTACCGTCTGCACCATACTTAGGTAACTTGTAACCTAATGTTAACAAGTCTTGCTGTAACTTCTTAACCTCTGCCCCAGAATCACCTTTTTGATAGATTCCCGGACTGTTGGCTGGTGCTGATACAGAAGATGTATTTGGTTTGTATGCAGGGAATTTAGGTACCATACCGCTGTATACTTGCCTGTCCGTTAAACCAGCAGTCATTTGGAAGTGAGGGTAGTCTTTAAAGCTCTTCCAATCTCCGCCCCATTCAAAGCCTAATTTCTTAGCCTCTTCTACAACTTCCATCCAGTCTGCTTTGCCATCCCCATCGAAGTCTTTGCCCATTTCCCAAACAACTTTCGTACCATCTGTGGACTTAAGCGCAAAGTCAATAGCATAACCATAGTTATGCATAGAGTATCCGCCACGGGCATTGGTTACTTTGTCCTCACTTGGCTCTGCTTTCACGCCACTTAAACCTACAGCATTTAACTGTGCTTGAGTACGACCCTTTGCATACAACTTATTCTGCTCCGCTTTTGTACGAAGCGCTTGAGTGATCGTAATAGTATATGGACCAGTTAAACGTTTATTAGCGTTAGCAATTAGTTCTTCGGCTTTTGCTTTTACATATGGATGAAGACCTTCTAAACTAGCCATGTAAATTGCTCCTTTCAAATTATGTTCTCTTTTAATATAAGACCAGATTAGTTATTTACTAACCTAGTCTCGATTTCCCTAATAATGGAATCAAAAACGGTATCTGAGCTAAACGTAAATACGAAGGTAACTCCAGAGAATTTACCTACGCTAACTTGCTCAGCTGTCACAGGGCATTGCCACTCTTTAGCAGCGTTAATGAACTTAGCAGCTTTGATAAACTCCTCAGTTTCTTTAGCTTGGTCCTTCATAAGCTCTACGGGAATAAAGATTTCATGCTCTGTCTTCATTCGACCGACAGTTTGCCTTTCTTTGAAGAACTCCACTGTATCTTTTAAAGAATGGAGGAGAGTTTTTCTCCCTCCACTCATTCCGCTGCTTCCTCTTCTTCAGGTTGAGGGAACGTATTTTCTAGCCATGCAGGGAAGTTATCCTTCTGAATGAAACTGATAATAAATGCGATCTCTCCGCCCTCTAGCCCAGAGTTGATAGGAGATACACCTGTTGGTGGGTTTCCTGTGTTGTCATCTGTGATAACTACTACGTCATCTCCAAGGTCAATTACTTCTCCGGCTGCTACTAAATCTGCAAATTTTTCTACAAGAACTTTGTACTCTGCGCCGCAGTCAATTGATTTTCTAAAGATTCTCTTATGTAGTTCCGGGTCCTCAGATGAGTGACTTACGAGCTGCAAGAAATTTGTATCTTTTGACTCGTCTGAAGATTTGGCAATTAAGAAGTTATAGTCCTTAAATGTTTTCCTAGCCAAATGCACCAACATGTCTAAAATTTCCGCATAATCTCGATCTGTTGGCTTATTAGTTAATAAACCTGTTAATGTTAAACCCTTTTTCTCTTCAGCGAAGAATCGTTCCGTTAATGGTGGTGGTACCGCTACCGTAAATTCGTGATCTAATCTATTTTTATTATTACCTTTGTCCATATTCATCTTATTAACTTCCTCCTCGATTATAATGTCTTTTAGTTCATTAACAACATTCTCTATTGTCTGTTTATACAGCTTGA
>Ga0268252_1000006_pt1 | contig 146743 bp, 139 predicted proteins | sample AgamicMgSfrz_FD_200244 | JGI IMG/M metagenome (GOLD analysis project Ga0268252, IMG submission 200244) | Agave microbial communities from Guanajuato, Mexico - Mg.Sf.rz (v2) (version 3) | ecosystem: Host-associated > Plants > Phyllosphere > Phylloplane/Leaf | place: Guanajuato, Mexico... | reverse complement strand
TCCCTGAAAGATGATCAGGTTGATAGGTTTGAGGTGGAAGCGTGGTGACACGTGGAGCTGACAAATACTAATAGATCGAGGACTTAACTAAAACGAAAAGCGGAAAAAGCCCGCTTAAATCGATAGGGTGTTGAATCGCGCGAGTAGCAGTCGTAAGACTGTGTGTGAGTGTGTGAAACAGCCGTATGATTTGGCTTTTGAAGCTGGACATGAAAGATTACTCATATATCTTTTTTCTTACAACATAATCTAGTTTTCAGGGAATAAAACCTTGACAAAATATTTAAGGATATGATATTATATAATCTGTTCTTAAAAAAAGTCTGGTGGCGATAGCGAGAAGGTCACACCCGTTCCCATACCGAACACGGAAGTTAAGCTTCTCAGCGCCGATGGTAGTTGGAGGTTCTCCTCCTGTGAGAGTAGGACGTCGCCAGGCATACCATTATTCCGCAGTAGCTCAGTGGTAGAGCACTCGGCTGTTAACCGAGCGGTCGTAGGTTCGAATCCTACCTGCGGAGCCATAAAAACATTGAGTAATATGTTAGCAGCTTGCTTCCATAGCTCAGCAGGTAGAGCACTTCCATGGTAAGGAAGAGGTCACCGGTTCGAGCCCGGTTGGAAGCTTAGAACAAAACAATAAAGGCCCATTGGTCAAGCGGTTAAGACACCGCCCTTTCACGGCGGTAACACGGGTTCGAATCCCGTATGGGTCACCAATATATATGGAGGATTAGCTCAGCTGGGAGAGCATCTGCCTTACAAGCAGAGGGTCGGCGGTTCGATCCCGTCATCCTCCACCATTTTAATATAATAGAAGATTTTAGATATGCGCCGATGTAGCTCAATTGGTAGAGCAACTGACTTGTAATCAGTAGGTTGGGGGTTCAAGTCCTCTCGTCGGCACCATTTATGAAATAAGAATTATTGTAATCCAATATTCGGAGGGGTAGCGAAGTGGCTAAACGCGGCGGACTGTAAATCCGCTCCTTCGGGTTCGGCGGTTCGAATCCGTCCCCCTCCACCATTTCAATTGGACAGAGAATGTCCTTTTATTTTTGGGCTATAGCCAAGCGGTAAGGCAACGGACTTTGACTCCGTCACTCGTTGGTTCGAATCCAGCTAGCCCAGCCAAGAGCCATTAGCTCAGTTGGTAGAGCATCTGACTTTTAATCAGAGGGTCGCAGGTTCGAATCCTGCATGGCTCATACTTATATAAAAACCAAGCAAACTATTGCTTGGTTTTTTTTATGTATTTTTGATTCATTAATATGCGAGACATTAATTCCAATGTACTGTAATAGTATATAGGAGGCATATTTCGCAGTTAATGAATTTTATTAGTTTGCTTTAATGAAACTGTCATACTTATTCAGCAATTCGTCTAATTTTGCGCTTATATCAATCACTTTTGGGTGCGAAAAAGAAGTGAGATTTGCTAAATAGATCATCTTTTCTCGATGCTCCTCAATATCTTTTAACAACTTTTGCTCACACATTGGCTTCACCCTCATCCATTAGTTAATTTTCATTCTATCTGAAAAAAATTATATTGTCATGATTTTAACATATTATTCCCTTTTTTTATAACCAATCTGAAAAAAATTAAACCATATGTTGTCATAATTTGTTAAAATAGTAGTAAAGTCATTCAAAAGTAGTAAATATACATATTAAGAAGAAAAATATTTAAAATGACTTGCTTTCCTGTTCCTCTTTAGAAGGAAGATGGATATATCAGTTTTTACAAGAAAAAACATTATTCTTTTACTTTGGTTTCTTTTGGAAGGGCAGACATCCAATTGAATAATTTCTGTTAACTCTTTTTTTTTGTTCGGAGCATTGGAATTAAATTTATTAAGCTAATATAGGAAAAATATAAAAAAAATGAAACCTTATTCGCTATCGATACGTATTAATCGATTAGCCGCATTTAGAGCGGGGGTAAATAGATGGAAGCATTAATAAAAAAGAGAATTAAGCAAGTGATAAAAGGGGATCAAAATGCGTTCGGTGATATTATTGACATTTACAAGGACAAAGTGTTTCAAATTTGTTACCGGATGCTAGGGAATAGACATGAAGCGGAGGATATTTCACAAGAAGCCTTTCTTCGAGCATATGTTAATATAAATCGTTTTAACATGGACTTGAAGTTTTCTACATGGCTTTATCGAATTGCGACAAATTTATGTATCGACAGGATTAGAAAGAAAAAGCCAGACTATTATTTGGATGCTGAAGTACCAGGTACTGATGGTCTGAATATGTACTCACAAATTTCTTCAGATACAAGGCTGCCTGAAGAAGATGTGGAAAGCTTGGAACTGCAAGCGTTGATACAGCGTGAAATATCAAAGCTGCCAGAGAAATATCGATCTGTGATTGTACTGAAATATATTGAAGAGCTGTCTCTAAACGAGATTAGTGAAATTCTTGAGCTGCCTCTTGGTACAGTGAAAACACGCATTCACAGGGGAAGGGAAGCTTTAAGAAAGCAATTACGGCATGTCTAATAAGAAGGTGAAAGAATATGACTTGTTCATCAGAAGTTATAGAGTATATGCATCAATATCTTGATGAAGAAATCCTAGAACAAGATAAATTAAAGTTAAAAAAACATCTGGATGAGTGTGAGGACTGTGCAATTCATTTTCATGAATTGAAAAAGACGATTGCATTAGTTCAAAGCACCTCCCATATACAGGCTCCAGCAAATTTCACAGAGAATGTGCTTGGACTTTTGCCAAAGGAAAAGAAACAGGCAGTTTTCAAAAGATGGGTGCGTAATCATCCTATTTTTGCAGCAGCATCTTTATTCATTGTGCTGATGGTTTCAAGTCTCCTTTCTGCATGGAATGAAAACCATGAATTTTCGGTGTCAAAGCAGCCTAATCTTGTCGTTGAAAATGATACGGTCATTGTTCCTAAGGGAGAAGTTGTTGAAGGGGACATTGTAGTTCGGAACGGTAATATAAAGATAGAAGGACAAGTAAACGGAAATGTCACCGTTATAAATGGGCAGAAATATATGGCCTCATCCAATCAGGTCACAGGTGAGATAGAGGAAGTAAATGAGGTCTTTGATTGGCTTTGGTACTATATTAAGAGCACTTTTGAGGATATAACTAATGTATTTAAAAGTGAAGAAGGAAGTAGTGGAAGTCTCCCTGCATATTGATTGCAGGGTTTTTTCTATTGTAAATAGTTGGGTTAAAAATATTAGATGAATCATATAATAAAATCAAGATTTTTCCTTTCTGTATGTACAATTACCTAAATCATTCTTCTGTTTTTTAAATTTAGTTTGTCCAGATTGGTATTAAACGCAAATGTGATATAATATGATAATTGTAGGTAAACAAAAAGAAGCAGCGATTGCTTATGAAATATATATGCTTTGGAGGAAGGAAAATGTCGTTAGCAGATTTCCCTTTTTTAAAATATTTAGCGAATACAGTGGACATTCTCCTTGTGTGGTATGTCATCTATAAAATCCTTATGATAGTAAAGGGCACAAAAGCAGTCCAATTATTAAAAGGTATCTTTGTGATACTGATTGTAAAGCTGCTAAGTGATTATTTTAACTTGCAGACAATGGGAACGATGATGGAGCAAGTGATTCAGTGGGGTGCTCTTGGGCTTATCATCATTTTCCAAGGGGAGCTTAGAAGGGCGCTTGAACAGCTTGGCAGAGGAAAGTTCTTTTCACGAAGCGGAATACCAGAAGACCAGGCACAACAGCATGTGGTCGATTCCATTGTAAAAGCAGTCGATTATATGGCAAAAAGAAGGATTGGTGCGCTTATCTCCATTGAAAGGGAGACGGGCATGAATGATTATATTGAAACCGGAATATCCTTAGACTCAAAAATATCATCTGAATTACTAATAAATATCTTTATTCCAAATACTCCTCTGCATGATGGTGCCGTTATATTGCAGAAAAATAATATTGCTGCTGCCGCCTGTTATCTCCCATTATCAGAAAGTCCATTTATATCAAAGGAGCTGGGAACAAGGCACAGAGCAGCGCTTGGCATCAGTGAGGTAACAGATAGCATAACGATCGTTGTTTCTGAAGAAACAGGGTCCATATCTATTACTAAAAATGGTGATCTCCATCGAGAGCTTAAATTGGAAGCATTTAAAGAACTACTGTCCAGTGCGTTAATTGCACCTTCTGCCAGACATGCTTCTTCTGTTAAGTGGGGCTGGAAGGGGAAGAATAAATGAATAAGTTATTTGACAGAATCGGAGAAAGTAATTGGTTTATGAAGGTAATTGCCTTTGCATTGGCATTGTTGCTGTTTTTATATGTATACGACGGCAGCGACAAATCTAATGATGTGAACGTTCCTGGTTCAGAAGACTCTGGACTGGTAGAGGATATGCCTGTAAAAGTGTATTACGATACAGATAATCTTATTGTTTCTGGAATTCCGGAAACAGTGGATGTGAAACTTACAGGTCCGACTGTCCATGTTCAATCAGCAAGACTCCAAAAGAATTTTGAAGTGTATGTTGATTTGACTGATGCGGAAATTGGTACAAAAGAGGTTGCTCTTCAAGTCAAGGATCTTTCTGATAAGCTGGAAGCAGTCATCGAGCCGGCCACTATCGAGGTTACATTGAAGGAAAAAGTCTCAAAAGTAGTGAATGTGGAAGCTGAGTATAACAGCAGCTTGATTGCAAAAGGTTATTCGACTGGAACAGCAACAATCAATCCTTCCACTGTAACGGTGACAGGTGCAAAAGATGAAATTGACAAAATAGCTTATGTGAAAGCAAACGTAGAGCTTGAAGAAGGGACTAGCAAGGATATTAGCAAAAAAGCTAAAATATCTGCGTTAGACAGCAGTTTAAATAAATTAGATGTAGAAGTGGAACCAGAAACGGTGGAAGTGAATATCCCTGTAACAAGAACAAGTAAAACAGTTCCAATCAATATTGTGGAAAAGGGAGATCCGCCAGCTAATGTTACAATTGATTCCATAACATTAAACAAAACAGAAGCGACAATTTCAGGTCCAGAAGATATACTAAAAGAAGTGGACAGTACAAGAGTTGAAGTTGACCTGAGTGATATAGACAAGGATCAAAATATAGAGCTTCCTGTGATCATCTCAAACGGGGTAACAGCTGTAGAACCAGAATTGGTAACTGCTACCGTTAAGGTGACAGTAGGGAAGGAAGATACAAGTTCAAATGAATCTGCAAATGAGGAAGAGGATTCAGATGAGACAGCAACTATAGAAAAAACGAGCACGAGAACAATAAGTGGAATACCAATAAGTATACAGGGTTTGGGAAATGAGTTTGAGGCTGAGATAACAGACCCGGTTGATAAAAGCGCTAGCCTTGATGTAACAGGAGCAAACGACATTGTAAAAGGCTTGGCTGCATCAGATTTTTCTCTGTTTCTAGATCTGACAGGAATGTCTGCTGGGGAGCATGAGGTCCAGATTATGGTCGAAGGTCCGGATGATATTAGCTGGGAACTGGCAAAAGAGACAGCAAGTGTTTCAATAACGGAAAAAGATGCTTAAAAATTGATAAAGATTCATATTAGTTAGAAGGAGCGATTTAGGAATGGGTAAATATTTCGGTACGGATGGAGTACGAGGAGTAGCAAATAGTGAACTGACACCTGAGATAGCATTTAAGCTTGGAAGGTTCGGTGGCTTCGTCCTAACAAAAGATCAAGATCGACCTAAAGTGTTAATTGGTCGTGACACTCGTATTTCAGGCCATATGCTGGAGGGAGCCCTCGTAGCAGGATTGCTTTCCATTGGTGCAGAGGTAATGCGTTTAGGTGTCATATCTACACCAGGTGTATCCTATTTAACAAAAGTTTTGGGAGCACAGGCTGGAGTAATGATTTCCGCATCCCATAACCCTGTTGCCGATAATGGCATCAAGTTTTTCGGTCCAGATGGCTTTAAGCTTTCAGATGAGCAGGAATTGGAAATTGAAGCATTAATTGATCAGGATGTTGACTCACTACCAAGACCAACTGGAGCTGACCTTGGACAAGTTAATGACTATTTCGAAGGCGGTCAGAAATATCTTCAGTTCTTAAAGCAAACTGTGGATGAAGAGTTCGAAGGAATCCATGTTGCCCTTGACTGTGCACATGGTGCAACATCCGCTCTTGCTATGCACTTATTTGCAGATTTGGATGCGGACATTTCAACAATGGGAGCATCTCCAAATGGATTAAATATCAATGATGGCGTAGGTTCTACACATCCGGAAACATTAGCCGAATTCTTGAAGGAAAAGCAAGCTGATGTTGGATTGGCATTTGACGGCGACGGTGATCGTTTGATTGCGGTCGATGAAAAAGGTGATATTGTTGATGGGGATCAAATCATGTATATATGTGCTAAGTACATGAAAGAGACTGGCCGACTGAAGCAAGATACCGTTGTATCCACTGTAATGAGTAATTTAGGTTTTTATAAGGCTTTGGAACAGCATGGTATTAAAAGCATTCCAACTGCAGTAGGAGATCGTTACGTAGTGGAGGAAATGCGTAAGAATGGTTATAATCTTGGCGGAGAGCAATCTGGTCATATTATTTTCCTTGATTTCAATACTACTGGTGACGGACTATTAACAGGTTTACAGCTTGTGAATATTATGAAAGCAACGAAGAAGCCTTTATCAGAGCTTGCCGGAGAAATGAAAAAATTCCCGCAAAAACTTGTGAACATAAGGGTAACGGACAAGTATCATGTAACAGATAATGAGAAAGTAAAAGAAGTCATCAGTAAAGTGGAAGAGGACATGAAAGGAAACGGCAGAATTTTAGTCAGACCTTCAGGTACAGAACCTCTTGTTCGCGTAATGGCAGAGGCTCCTACTAGTGAATTATGTGATGCATATGTCAATATTATTGCTGAAGTAGTAGAAAAGGAAATGGGATTGAAGGAATAGTAAGTCACTCAGTCACATTATTATATAAGCTGAATAGGATAGAGGGTAAGGAAGTTCGCTGATTGAATCTTCTTTATCCTCTTTTTTCATAAAAAGTAATATGTATTATGTATTAGTATTTGACGAATTATTTGTAAGTAAGGTATGATTAATCTGCTTTTGTGAAAAAAGCAAATGGAAGAAAAGGAGGGAGATTAAGAAGATTAGTTATACAAAGCGCCTGAACTAGCAGTGGACGAAGCGTGTGCTAGTTGACGAGGAGGAGGTTTATCGATATTTCGGCGGATACCTCCCGGTTATGTAGCAGATCGAGAGCTTTATTTTAAAACATTAAGGCAACTTAATGCACAAAGAATAGGGCATGCTAATATAAATGTTTATAAAAAATTACAGAGATAGGGGAGCAAGTTGTCCCCTAGTAAGGCTTCTTGCTCCCCTAGAACGGAGGAAAAGAAGTATGTGTGGTATTGTTGGTATTATCGGAAACCCGGATGCAAAAGAGATTTTATTAAAGGGACTAGAAAAGCTTGAATATAGAGGATATGACTCTGCAGGTATTGCTCTTAGCAATGAGGCTGGAGTGAAGGTCTTCAAGGAAAAAGGAAGAATTGCAGATTTGCGCAGCGTTGTGGATGAAACGGTCACTGCTGAAATAGGAATTGGCCATACTCGTTGGGCGACACATGGAGTACCAAGCAGATTAAACGCACATCCGCATAAAAGTGCTTCTAATCGTTTCACAATTGTTCACAACGGAGTTATTGAAAACTATGATCTGTTAAAAAAGGAATACTTGGCGGATGTCGAAATGAAAAGCGATACGGATACAGAAGTGGTCATTCAGTTAATTGAACACTTTGTTGAAAGCGGCAAAGATGTTAAAGCAGCGTTTGTGCAAACATTAAAAATGCTAAAAGGCTCTTATGCTTTTGCATTATTAGATGAACAAAACAAAGATGTAATATATGTTGCCAAAAACAAAAGCCCGCTTCTTGTCGGCCTTGGTGAAGACTTCAATGTAGTAGCGAGCGATGCGATGGCTATGCTGCAAGTGACAGATCAATATGTTGAGCTAGTAGATAAAGAAATCGTACTTGTATCAAAAGATAAAGTAGTTATTGAGACTTTAGATGGAGAAGTTATTTCCCGGGAAGCTTATACGGCAGAATTGGATGCTAGCGATATTGAAAAAGGAACTTACCCACACTATATGTTGAAGGAAATTGACGAGCAGCCGCTTGCTATTCGCAAAATCATTCAACAATATAGAGCTGAAGATGGGACGCTGACAATTGATCCGGCTATCATTGATGCTGTTAAAGAAGCAGACCGTTTGTATATTATTGCTGCAGGTACTTCTTATCATGCAGGTTTGCTCGGTAAGCAATTTATCGAAAGCTTGGCGAAGATTCCAGTAGAGGTTCATGTTGCGAGTGAATTTAGCTATAATATGCCGTTGCTTTCTGAAAAGCCTTTGTTTATCTTTATTACTCAAAGTGGAGAAACAGCTGACAGCAGAGCTGTGCTTGTACAAGTGAAGGAGCTTGGTTATCCTGCTATCACGGTAACAAATGTTCCTGGCTCTACACTTTCTCGTGAAGCAGATTATACATTGCTTCTGCACGCTGGCCCTGAAATTGCTGTTGCTTCTACGAAGGCTTACACTGCACAGATGGCAGTATTGTCCATCCTTGCAGAAGTGACAGGAAGAAGCAAAGGTTATGAATTCAGCTTTGACCTAGTGCATGAGCTAGGCATTATCGCTAACGCAATGGAAGTTGTTTTTGAACAAAAAGAAGAACTTGAAACGATTGCCAGAGAATACCTATCTACAACAAGAAATGCATTCTTTATTGGCCGCGGAATCGATTATTATGTTGGTCTAGAAGGTGCGCTTAAGCTAAAAGAAATCTCTTACATCCAGGCAGAAGGTTTTGCAGGCGGTGAATTAAAGCACGGCACAATCGCTTTAATCGAAGATGGAACACCAATCATTGCCTTAGCAACACAGGAAAGTGTCAACTTGAGCATTCGTGGAAACGTTAAAGAGGTAGTTGCACGTGGTGCAAATCCGTGTATCATTTCTATGAAAGGCTTGGAAATGGACGGTGACCGCTTTATCGTTCCAGCTGTGCATGAGCTATTGACACCCCTTATCTCTGTATTACCGCTGCAGCTTATCTCTTATTATGCAGCACTTCATAGAGACTGTGACGTTGATAAGCCGCGTAATTTGGCTAAATCTGTTACTGTTGAATAATAATTATTTAAGTGCCCCTGTAGTCTCCAGACTGCAGGGGTTTTTTTTAAAAGTAAGTGTTAACCAAAAAAAGCAGATTCTTGTCTTTTTAATAAACAATTGACAGAAAAGTAAAAAACAATTATTATAGTTGAGAATGATAATCATTGTAAAATGTGGTGAATCGAGCTGTGCTTAACATAAATTATAAAAGCAAGTACCTTTATCACTTTTGCCACTAATAAACTATTAATATATAAGAGGGGATTAAGTCATGCATACAAAACGTAGAAATCCATTTCTTCAGCTATTGCTATTTTCAATTGTAGCAATCCTGGTTTTAGCAGGTTGCTCAAATTCTTCATCGAATGACTCAGATAAAAATGAATCTGCTTCTTCCAATTCAGATTCTGAATATCCAATAACAATTAAACACGCTTTAGGCGAAGCGGTTATTGAAAAGAAACCAGAACGTGTTGTTACAATCCAATGGGGAAATCAAGATGTAGCTTTAGCTCTTGGAGTGACTCCTGTAGGTTTTTCAGCAGCAAACTTTGGAGTACAAGATGACAGTGGTTTACTGCCTTGGACAGCAGAAAAGCTGGACGAGCTTGGTGTGAAAGACCCTAACGTATTCCAAGATACAGACGGACTTGATTTTGAGGCTATTTCAGATGCAAAGCCTGATGTAATTCTTGCAGCTTACTCTGGTATTACACAAGAAGATTACGATACTCTTTCTGAAATTGCTCCAGTTGTTGCATATCCAACTGCAGCTTGGGCAACAACTTGGCGTGAACAAGTTGAATTAAATGCAACTGGTATGGGAATGAAAAAAGAGGGCGAACAGCTTATCACAGATATTGAAGCTATGCTTAAAGAGAAAGCAGCTAAATACCCTCAAATTGAAGGTAAAAAAGTTGTTTGGGTTAACTTCTCAGCAGATGACTTGTCTAAATTGCATCTATACACACCAGTTGATTCACGTGTTGCCTTCTTAAAAGAACTTGGTCTAGACTATCCAGATAGTGTGAAGGATTTAATTACAGACCCTAACAGTTATTCTCTAGAATTGAGTGCTGAAAACGTAGAGGCTCTTAATGATGCTGACGTAATTGTTGGTTATGGTAATGATGAGCTATATAACACAATTAAAGCTGATCCGTTGCTTGGAAATATTCCTGCAGTTAAAAGAGGTTCAGTAGCATTTATTGCAAGTGACACACCATTGGTTGCTGCGGGAACACCAACTCCGCTTTCAATCGAATACACTATTGATGATTACCTTGAGCTAATTGGCGGAGCAATTGATAAAATAAATGAGTAGTTTCTTCGTTCCAAAAGGTAAACAGATGGACCTGCATGTTCCAAAAAACTTTAAGCTGACTATAATTGTATCCATTATATTGTTGATTGCTTGTATTGTAGCTTCACTAGCATTCGGTGCTCGTGTAGTCAGTTTTCAAGACATTTTAGATGGTTTGACTGGCAAAAATGAAGATTCGTTTGGGGCAAATATTGTACGTAAACGTTTGTCCAGAACGGTTTTCAGTTTGTTATGCGGAGCAGCACTTGGAGTATCTGGCGCACTGATGCAGGCTATTACGCGAAATCCACTGGCAGATCCCAGCATACTTGGTGTGAATACTGGGGCATCATTATTTGTAGTTTGTGGACTAGCATTCTTTAATATTAGTACAGCAAATCAATATATCTGGTTCGCTTTACTGGGAGCAGCATTAACAGCAGCATTTGTTTTTGGAATTGGTTCAATGGGACGGGGCGGAGCAACACCAATAAAGCTTGTATTGGCGGGAGCTGCAACAACTGCAGCTCTCTCTTCCCTTGTCACCGCTATTTTAATTCCAAATTCTTATGCCATGGATCAATTCAGATTTTGGCAGGTAGGCAGTGTAGGCTCAGGTACATGGAATTCCATCACAACCTTCCTTCCTTTTTTGGCTATTGGCATTCTTATTGCCTTTATTTCGGCCCCAGCATTGAACGCTCTTGCTTTAGGGGATGATGTTGCAACAGGACTCGGTGTGAGGCCTGGATTTTTGCGTCTTGGAGGAGCAATAGGTGGAGTTGTGCTATGTGGGGCAGCTACTGCGTTAGCAGGTCCAATTGGCTTTATTGGTCTGATGTCTACACATGTTATGAGACTTATTCTTGGCCCGGATGTACGTTTTGTAATACCTATGTCAGCTATTACAGGGGCAATTATTTTAACGTTTTCTGATGTCATTGGAAGACTAATTGCTAGTCCTGGAGAACTCGAGGTTGGTGTAGTTACGGCATTTATAGGTGCACCAATCCTCATTATATTAGCTAAGAAATCGAAAGTGCGGTCATTATGAAAAATCAATTTGGTGAAATAAACTTTATTATGACAGGCATCAGGAAAAGACGGCGGCGCTGGATACAAGTTACTAGCTTACTGTTTGTGCTAACTTGTATTCTTTGCTGCGCGATGCTCTTGCTTGGAAACACTATTTACCCGATTCAGGAAGTGATTCGTTCACTTTCAGGTGAGCGGATTGCAGGTGTTACTTTTGCTGTAAATACGATACGTTTACCAAGAATGCTAGCTGGTCTATTTGCTGGGTTTGCTTTCGGCGTTGCAGGCTACATCTTTCAAACAATGCTGCGTAATCCACTTGCAAACCCAAACGTATTAGGTATTACATCTGGCTCAAGTGCTGCGGCTGTTTTATGTATTACGATGTTCCATACGAGCAATGCAGTTGTTTCCTTTGCTTCTGTTATTGCAGGTCTCATTACTGTTGTTTTTATGTATTTGCTTTCTCGGGGAAAATCCTTTTCGATTGGTCGATTAATTCTTATTGGGATAGGGATACAGGCTATACTTGATGCAGTCATATCCTATCTTTTGTTAATTGGTTCACAGCAGGATATTCCAGCAGCACTTAGATGGCTTAATGGCAGTCTTAATGGTTCAAAAATAGAAGAATTGCCTCCACTTATTATTACAGTCATTATATTTACTCCAATTGTTCTCTTGTTAGGTAAGCAATTGAATATTTTGGAGCTTGGTGAGCAAATGGCATCTTCGCTTGGTGTCTCAACAGATAAAACAAGAGTTTTACTTATTGTCAGTTCTGTCTTTATGATTGCTATTGCAACAGCTACAACGGGTCCCATTGCGTTTGTCTCCTTCCTTGCAGGACCGATTGCTAATAGATTAGTAGGCGCTGGATTCTCTAATATTTTGCCAGCAGGTCTTGTAGGAGCCAGCTTAGTTTTAGTAGCAGATTTAGTTGGACAATTTGCATTTGTATACAGATTTCCAGTCGGTGTCATAACAGGCTTGCTTGGTGCACCATACTTAATCTTGCTATTAATTCGAATGAATCGGAAGGGAGAATTGTAATGGAAACGATACATGATTTTCGAGCGCAAAAATTAATAGCCGGCTACGATAATAAAATGATATTAAACGAAATTGAGCTGAAAATTCCCAGCAATAAAATAAGTGTTATTATCGGCGCAAATGGCTGCGGGAAATCGACGCTGCTAAAAACCTTGGCTAAATTAATTAAGCCATCATCTGGTGAGGTTACTCTTGATGGTAAAGCAATCAGCAAAATTCCACCAAAACAATTAGCACGGGTTTTAGGTATTTTACCGCAATCACCTGTTGTTCCAGAGGGGATAACAGTAGCTGATTTAATTGGCCGTGGAAGATTCCCGCATCAATCTTTGTTAAGTGGCTGGTCAAAAAAGGATTATGATGCCGTTGCAGAAGCTATGGAAATCATGAAGATTACGGAGTTTGCAAATCATGACATTGATGAGCTGTCTGGCGGTCAAAGACAACGTGTCTGGATTGCAATGGCACTCGCACAGCAAACGGATATTTTATTTCTCGATGAGCCGACAACCTTTTTAGATATTACGTATCAAGTGGAGATATTAGATTTGTTAACAGATCTTAATCGGAAATACGGCACGACAATTGTAATGGTTCTCCATGATATCAATTTGTCAGCTCGTTATGCTGACTATATATTTGCCCTTGAAAAGGGCAAGCTTGTAGGAGAAGGAAAGCCATCAGAGATAATTACAAGTACATTAGTAAAAGAGATATTTGGTCTGAATTGTACAGTTATTAATGACCCTGTTTCAGCAACACCTTTAGTTGTACCTAAAGGCAGATATCATGTTAAACCATAATAGCAATCCCTCCAGTTTAAGAAGACTGGAGGTTTTTTATTTTAGCTGGTTTAGGTCTTGGTGCTTATTTTATCTGTATTGTAACTTTTAAAAAGGATATTCGTAATGACTCTCGAAAAGGTTTGATAGTAAGCTATAAATTAAATAAGAGGAGGAGTTAGAATGTCTTTAAACAAGTACGGTGTGCTAAAGGGTAAAGCAGTTGATGTGATGATGGGAAGCGGAGAAAATCCTCATTATCAAATTCATATACGGGACGATGAAGGCGTCGATTACCGGATTGCAGTCAATATTGAGTCACAGTCGTATCCATCTGAGGTTCTTTTCTATGTGGGAGAAAATTTTAATTCAGAGGACATCTCTAAGCTGCCTGCGTTAAAACACGGGTTTACGCTAATAAAAGATAATAACCCTGACATTGGACTTGATTATGTTAGAGGCAATCTCTTTGATCCTCAAAAAATGGTTCCACTACCAGCAGATATTGATGGAGCGGACAATGACCTGAATGAGAAGCTGCAGTTTTATGTGAAAGAGGCGCTTGAAAGGAATGCTGTTATCTATGCCTTTGGGGAAAGATGGGGGCCAGAGAATAATTTGGCTGATCGTTATTTCCATTTTAAGCCTGGTAATGGCATTCATGATATTCATATGAATCAAGGCAATGTGGGCAGATGGAAAAAGGATAATGGTGTTTGGCAGGATGGCGGCATCCTTATTCACTTTGAGGGGGAAAATCGCTGGGTAGGTATTTTCCTTGCGTTCCAATCACAATCATGGTGCACAGATGAAAACGGACATGCTATTAAGCCTGTTGAGGATTGCAGTTATTTAACGGTAAAGTAAAGGGGTGTGCGTCATTAGAACAGAACAAGAAATGCATGAGCTTATCCTTAATGTAGCTAAAGGCGATAACAGAATTAGAGCGGTGTATATGAATGGATCTAGAGCAAACCCAAAGGTTAAAAAGGATATTCTCCAGGATTATGATATTGTTTATGTTGTCACAAAAACGGGACTCTTTATAGAGGATGAAGCATGGATTCATGTGTTTGGCGAGCTTATCATGCTACAGGAGCCTGATAGAATGGATTTAGCTGCAGGTCTTGAGGTGGACGTCAGCCGATCATATAGTTATTTAATGCTGTTTACAGACGGCAATCGGATTGATCTTCATATTGAGACAAAGGAAGCGATGCTTGAGCAATATGGAAAAGATTCACTGACAATACCTTTGCTTGATAAGGACGGAATTCTCCCGGAAATACCATTTGCCTCTGATCACAGCTATTATGTAAAGGAACCAACTGCCATACGATATTTCCATGTTTGCAATGAGTTTTGGTGGTGTCAGCAAAATGTCGCAAAAGGAATTTGGCGCAAGGAGATTCCATATGCCAAAAATATGGCAGAAACAATTGTCAGACCTATGCTTGATGAAATTGTGTCATGGTGGATTGGCATGAATTATAATTTCCAGGTGAGCTCAGGTAAGATGGGTAAATACTTTCGTGAATATTTACCAGAAGAATATTGGGATATGTATAGACAGACCTACGGGGACAGTAGTGATGAAAATATGTGGCAGTCCTTATTTATGATGAATGACTTGTTCAGGCTTCTGGGAGAAGAGGTAGCAAAGCAGCAGAATTTAAGTTATCCAGCTGAAGATGATATAAAAATGACAAAATATTTGAAGCGACTCAGGAGCATGCCTATTAATGCAGAAAATATCTTTTAAGGACTGTGGTCTTTATTTTTGTTTTCCCTTTCGATATAGTTAGAAGATAGAATTGCGCACAGGTAAAAGAGGCAGTTTTCTAGCGCTTAGGGGGAATACTTCATGAGAAAATACAAAACATTGCTGTTTGATGTAGATGATACTTTATTGGATTTTGCTGCAGCTGAGCGAGCGTCACTGAGTATGCTGCTGGAAAGCCAAGGAGTTTTATATGATGCTGAAAACCATAAAATTTATTCGCAAATTAACAAACGACTTTGGAAATCCTTTGAAGAAGGGCTGATTTCAAGTGATGAATTGTTCAACACGCGCTTTACCCTGCTGTTTAAGGAGCTTGGAAAGTCAGTTGACGGCCCGGAATTGGAAAGGCATTACCGCAGGGGACTTGGAGAGGGACATTATCTCATGAGTGGTGCGTTGGAAGTTATTACAGAACTGAAGGACCATTTTGATTTGTATATTGTGACAAATGGTATTTCGCAAACACAGGATCGACGTTTAAAGCTGTCAGGGCTTTTTCCATCTTTTAAAGCTGTTTTTGTATCAGAGGATACAGGCTTCCAGAAACCGATGAAGGGGTTTTTTGACTTTGTTTTTGAGAGAATTCCTAATTGCGAACTAAGTGAAACACTGATTATTGGAGACTCATTAACTGCAGACATTAAAGGTGGCATTTTAGCAGGTATTGATACTTGTTGGGTGAATCCTAATGGTATTGAAAACACAACAGAATGGAAGCCTACCTATGAAGTGAAGAGCTTGGATGAGCTTTACAATGTTTTAGAAGTTACAAGGAAGACAGAATCTGTTTAATAGTTGAGCCATCTTTTGCAGATGGCCTTTTTTTTATAGAGTCAAACTATTTGATGTTATTATAGGTGGAATGAGACAATCTATATAGAAGAAAAGGAGGTTATATATATGAAAACTTTAGTTGTAGGCGCAAACGGGAAGATAGGAAAAATCCTTGTAGGTTTGCTTAAGGAAGAGGATAAGCATACTGTCAGTGCAATGGTTCGTTCAGCAGAGCAAAAGGAAGCTTACACAAGCCAAGGTGTGGAAGCAGTGCTTGCAGACTTAGAAGGAAGTGTTGATGAGTTGAGCAAAGCAATGGAAGGCTGTGATGCGATTGTGTTTACTGCTGGTTCTGGTGGAAGCACTGGTGCTGATAAGACGTTATTAATTGATTTAGACGGTGCTGTGAAAACGATAGAGGCAGCTGAAAAGGTTGGAATCGAACGCTTTATAATGGTTAGTGCTTTACAGGCACAAACAAGAGAAAACTGGAATGAGCATATTTTACCTTACTATGTTGCTAAGCATTATGCTGACCGTATGTTGCTCGCTAGCAAGCTTAATTATACAATTATCAGACCAGGTGGTCTTACAGATGAACCTGGTACAGGACTGGTGCAAATCGAGGAAAACCTCACGAGAGGCTATATTCCGAGAGCAGATGTTGCAAAAGTGATAGTAGCATCACTTGATGATTCAAGAACATATAAGCGTTCCTTTGATTTGGTTTCAGGGGAAGCACAACTACCAGAAGCTTTTAATGGGTTGGCATAATAAAACGAGATAGGATTTTACCTATCTCGTTTTTATATGTTTATACAGCGTGAAAGTTTGTTCCATCTGTTACTGCTTTGACAACACCGGCACGAATGACGAAGTCTCCAAAGTGTTCGCCTTCTAATCTTTCTCTTGCGTAGCGCGGCAGAAGGACACCAAGCTCGCTTAAGATTTCTTCTTCACCGACATTTTCACGGTACAGCTTGCTCAATCTGCTGCCGTTAAAGGCTGCGCCAAGATACATGTTGTATTTGCCAGGGCCTCTTCCGATAAATGCGATTTCAGCTATTGTATGTCGAGCACACCCATTAGGGCAGCCTGTCATTCTGATGGTGATTTCTTTATCACGCAAGCCGTTTGCATCAACGATTTCTTCAATTTTATCAATTAAACGAGGCAGGTAGCGCTCAGCCTCTGCCATTGCAAGACCACATGTCGGCAAAGAAACACAAGCAAGAGAGCTTCTGCGCAGCGCGGAGAAGCGCTTGCCATCTAATAATCCGTATTGTTCAATCAGCTCGGTAATTTTTTTCTTATTTTTCGATGAAATATTAGCGATTATTAAATTCTGATTAGCAGTTAGGCGGAAATCACCTGTATGGATTTTTGCGATTTCACGTAAGCCTGTCATCAGCTTGTAGTCATCAAAGTCTTTAATACGGCCGCCTTCGACAAATAATGTGTAATGCCATTTTCCTTTGACGCCTTTTTCCCAGCCATATCTGTCGCCATTGTGATCAAAGTGGAATTCTCTTGCTTCTTGTAAGCTCCAGCCAAGGCGGTATTCTAACTCTGCTTTGACATTTTCTACGCCGAGGCGATCGACTGTGTATTTGAAACGGGCATTTTTACGTGCAGAACGGTTTCCATAGTCGCGCTGGATTGTAATTACTTTTTCTGCAACCTCTAATACTTGCTCAGGCTCACAGAAGCCGATAACCTTACCGAGCTGCGGATATGTTTCTGTATCACCATGTGTCATACCCATACCACCACCGATGGAAATATTGAAACCAACCAATTTTCCACTTTCAACGATTGCGATAAAGCCCAGATCTTGTGAGTAAACGTCCACATCATTGGAAGGTGGAACAGCTACTCCTATTTTAAACTTTCTTGGCAAATAAACAGGACCGTACATTGGCTCTATGTCTTCCTCTACTGTTGGAGAAGAAGCTACTTTTTCCTCATCCAGCCAAATTTCATGATAAGCGCGTGTGCGTGGAAGCAAGTAGTCACTTAATCTTTTAGACCAGCTGAATACCTCGCCATGTACTTCTGACTGGTATGGATTAGGATTACACATTACGTTCCGGTTAACGTCACCACAAGCTGCAATGGTATCAAGCATGGATTGGTGAATTTCCTGAATCGTACTTTTCATATTCCATTTCAAGATACCGTGCATTTGAAATGCTTGGCGTGTTGTAAGCTTTAACGTTTGGTTTCCAAAACGCTGAGCAAGATCATCCATTTTCAGCCATTGCTCAGGTGTTGCGACACCTCCGGGAGTCCGAACTCGAAGCATGAATTGATAGGCAGGCTCTAACTTTTGCTTTTGACGTTCATTACGAAGGTCACGGTCATCCTGCAGATAACTTCCGTGAAATTTCATTAGCACGTTATCATCGTGTGGGATACCTGATGTTAGCTGCTCTTGCATCGTATCCTTCAAGCTTCCGCGCAAATAGTTGCTGTCTATTTTTAATTGTTCATTTGGTGAGGGCGGTCCTTCTGGTGCAGTTAGTATTGGTCTAGCCATTAGAAAAACTCCTTTCAGTTAATCTTAATAAACATCACGCTGGTAGCGTTTGTCCTGCTGCATTGCTGCAAGGTATTTTTCGGCATCTTCACGGTTGAAATTGCCTTCTTTTTCAATGATGTTAATTAATGTTTGGTGCACGTCATGAGCCATATGCTTTTCATCGCCACAAATATAAACTGCAGCACCTTCCTGCAACCACTCGAATAATTCCTTGCTGTGCTCAAGCATACGATGCTGGACATAAACTTTTTCGGCAGTGTCGCGGGAAAATGCGACGTTCATTTTTGTTAATACCCCATTTTTAAGGTAATTTTGCCATTCAGTTTGATAAAGGAAGTCTGTGACAAAATGCTGATCTCCAAAGAACAGCCATGATTTTCCTTCAACTTCTGCTTCCTCACGCTCTTGCAGGAAGGATCGGAATGGAGCGATTCCTGTTCCGGGTCCTACCATAATGACAGGAGTTTCGGGATTTTCAGGAAGCTTAAAGTTCTCATTCTCCTGAATAAAGACAGGGATTTTATCACCTGGGTTTAAGCGCTCCGCACAAAGAATGGAGCAAACACCTTTCCGATTTCGGTCATGTGCGTTGTAGCGGACAGCTCCGATCGTCAGGTGAACTTCTTCAGGATTTGCTGTATAGCTGCTAGCTATAGAATACAGACGGGCAGGTAATTTACGTAATTGTGCAACAAAGGTTTGCGCGGTGAAATTCCAAGGTCCGAAGTCCTTAATTAAATCGAGCAGGTCTCGTCCATCAATATACGCTTTCAATTTTTCCTGGTTTTCCTTTTTAAGAAGATCCTGCAACGATTCGTTTGTCGAGTACGCTGCGAATTTTTCTATTAAAGGCTTTGTAAGAACAGTTATTTCAAATTCGGAAAGCAGGGCTTCCTTAATGGAGCGTATCTCGCCTTTTTTATTTATAGAAACAGTTTCCTGTGCATGAAAGGACAGCTCCGTTAGCAGCAGGTCAACAAGCTCTGGCTCATTTTTTGGATAAATTCCAAGGCTGTCACCAGGTTTGTATGTTAGACCAGAGTTTTCAAGCGAAAGCTCAATATGAAGTGTTTCTTTATTTGAGCCTCTGCCGTTAAGGTTTTGGATTTCGAGTACCTCTGCAAGGAAAGGGTTTGATCTTGAATATTCTGTTTCTGAGATTGTTGCTAATTCTTTTGTTTCTGCGCTTTGAGCGGCTGTGCTTGTGTTTCCAAGCTCGTTCAACACACCTTCAAGCCATTCATTTGCAGGTTCTTCAAAATCTAAATCACAGTCGACGCGTGGTAACAGGCGCTTGCCGCCGATTTCCTCTAAGCGTTCATCAAATTCCTTACCAGTTTGACAGAAGAATTCATAAGAACTATCGCCGAGAGACAAAACGGAGAAGTTTAAGTTCTCTAATTTTGGTGCTCTTTTGCCATGCAGGAATTCATGGAATGTTAATGCTGTATCTGGTGGGTCTCCTTCTCCATGTGTGCTGACAATAATAAGTAAGTTATTGAGTTTCTTAATATTATTTGGCTTAAAGTCACTCATTGATAATGTAGTAACTTGAAAACCTTTATCTGTCAGTATTTTCGCACTTTTTTTGGCAAGGTTTTGCGCATTTCCTGTTTGTGATCCGAAAAGGATTGTGACCTCCTTAGAGGCTGGTTCTACAGCAACTGGTGCCATCGCTGCAGCAGGAGTTTCGGCTGTTTGAACGGCTGCATTTGCGCTGACTGATAATGATGCAGAAAGATAGCCATTCAGCCATATTTTCTGACTTTCGGATAAGGTTGGCAAAAGACGGTTCAACAGCTCTGTCTGTTCCTGGTTAAAAGGACTGTTCGTTACTAGTAATTGCAACAATATTCACCTCTTTAAAAAAAATCGATTCATTTTCAACATTGTTATTTTTAATCATATTTCTCATTCGGAACTAAGATTAGATTCTAAATTTATTAATCCAATAAGACAAATCGGATTTTAGGCAGAATCTTTTTCTGTAAAAAAAGTATATTCTTAGTGCATATATAATTGTACTTTACTGGATGTTAAAGAATTAGTAAAATACATTTAACTTATTGGAGCTATTAATAATCTTAATAATAGCTATTATAATAAATATGGATTCATCTGATGAAAGGGAGTGTTTTTGTTGCAATATGATGCGTTAAAAACATTTGTCACACTTGTAGAAGTAAAGAATTTCACTAAAACAGCTGAAATTCTTTTGATGTCTCAGCCAAGTGTAAGTCTGCATATAAAAAATTTGGAAAAGGAATTTCAAACTAAATTGTTTGAAAGGTCGCCAAAATATTTAAAGGTGACTCCTACTGGAGAAATTCTTTATGACTGTGCAGTTCAGATGATCACTTTATATGAACAGACAAGGCAGAATATATTAGAGCACCATCATGCCATTAAAGGAGATTTAAAAATAGGTGCGAGCTTTACTATAGGTGAGTATATATTACCGCCACTGCTGCTTGAGCTTCAAACAACTCATCCAGATTTGGCCTTACAAGTAACAATTGGTAATACGGAAGAGGTAGTAGAGTCAGTAAGACGCTACCAAGTTGATATTGGGCTGATTGAAGGGCAGACAAATGACAAGGAAATTTCTGTCCATCCCTTTATGGAAGACGAGCTGTTTGTTGTTTCTTCTGCTAAGCACCCACTTGCTAATAAGGAAAAGGTGCCTATGAAGGACCTGCAAAACCAAGCATGGATAACTCGCGAGATAGGTTCAGGTACAAGGGAGTATTTGGATCATGTAATTCGTTCCAACGCATTGAAGGTAGGGACACTTCTGACAATAAGCAGCAACCAGGCAATTAAAGAAACGGTCATTAATGGTATGGGTTTGACGCTTTTATCTAAATGTGTGATTGAAAGAGATATTCAGGCAGGCAATCTTTTTGCAATCACTCTTGAGAAGGAAGTATTCAAAAGGACACTCTCCTATGTATATTCGCCAATTATGAAGGAAAAACAAAACGTAAAAACATTCATTCAAGCATTGAATAAGAAATATCCGTTTCATGAAGAGGAGCAGGATAAATAGATATTCTTTTATATGAAAAAATGCATAAGAAACGGTAAACCGCAAATAGCTAGAAATAAGGCTTTTTTTAGTCTGTCACCTATTGTCTCTTGCGTATTTTGTAGTATGATAACGAAGAAGATTTTTTTCGTTAAAAGGAGTTAAGTTATGAACAAGAAAAATAAGACATTCCGAATTGTCCTATTAGGGATGCTTTCTGCCATTATTATTATTCAAACGACGATCCCGTTTTTAGGATATATACCGATTGGACCGCTTAGTTTGACGATTATTCAGGTGACTGTCATTATCGCAGCAATTGTCCTTGGACCAAAGGAAGGGGCCATTGTTGGTGGTATTTGGGGACTTATCACATTTATCAGAGCATTTGTAGCTCCAACTAGTCCAATTGCGCCAATTGTTTTCACAAATCCGCTTATATCTGTGCTGCCTCGGGTTTTAATTGGTGTTGTTGCTGCATATGTATTTCATCGAATTCTTAGTGAAAAGCTTAGTGAAACAGTAAGAATGAGTATTGCTGGTGTGCTCGGGTCATTAACAAACACTGTTTTAGTACTTGGACTGATCTATTTATTTTATCGTGAGCCATATGCGAACTTTTTAGAAATGGACATGGATAAGCTCTTGCCTGCGCTTTTAACAATTGTAGGTACTAATGGTGTAACAGAAGCAATCCTTTCCGGTATACTTGCGCCCATTATTTCAAAACCGTTATTAAGATTAAGAAAGTAGCCGCCTTGGCTGCTTTTTTTGTGATGTTAATCATTGGCAATAAATGGTGGCTGTCATAATATTTTTTTAAAACGGGAAAATATTAGAGATCAATTTTGGAGGTGAGTTGTTTTGACTACTGTTAAAGAGATAATGACAACTGATGTTAAGGTATGTCAGCCCCATGACGCTATCGTGGAAGCTGCTAAAATTATGCGTGATGTTAATGTTGGGATTGTTCCTGTATGTGAAGGGAAAAAGGTGATTGGAATGATCACAGACCGTGATATTGTCATCCAAGCAATTGCAGATGGCAAAGACGGTAATTCGGTTCATTGTCATGATGTTATGACAACGGATGTAACAACTTGCACTCCAGATATGGATATTCATGAATGTGCTAACATCATGTCAGAACAGCAGATCCGCCGCCTGCCTGTCGTTGAGAATGGAGAGCTTGTCGGTATTTGTGCAATTGGGGACCTTGCAAGAGTCAATATTCACATTGATGAAGCAGGACAAGCCTTAAGTAATATATCTGATCCACTCCATTAATTGCTACAAAAAAAAGACCCACTGTCAAAAGTGGGTTTTTTTGGCATTATGTTTTTTAAGACATGCTGCTTATATTTTATTTCTGCATATGCTAGTATATGGTTATTGGAAAATTATAAATGTTTAATGTTTTAATTCCGACTAAACACCTAGTAAAACTTGTTGACAATATAATCAATTGTGATAAAATTTAGAAAAAACATTGCTTATCAAGAGTGACAGAGGGAATTGGCCCGATGATGTCCAGCAACCTGCAATTGAAAAAAAAGGCAAGGTGCTAAGTCCAACAAAATGGTCTCCATTTTGAAAGATAAGGTAGTGATATTACCTTGTTTCTTTCCGAAGATGGAAAGATTTTTTTATTGCCATGATTAACAGTAACAGTTTTTTGTTTGTAGGAGGGATTTGTTAATGGGGGAAACAACAAATCAACTGGACAAAATTAAAGATCAGTTGGAGGAAATGTTAAAGAATATGAAGTTCGGCTCCATTACTTTAATTGTTCAGGATGGAAAAGTCATTCAAATTGAAAAAAGTGAAAAAATTCGACTTGGTAAATAAAATGCTGACTAGAGAAACTAGAGGCAGTTTTGGCACATATGCATCGTGTTAAAGCTGTCTTTTTTGCGCGTGTAAAACGGTGCAATGCACACAAAGTGAAAGGGAGTATGCAACTTGAGTGATCTATTAACTTATGAAAATATCGATAGTTATAGACTGCCAGCCTTTCCAAGCGATACGGAAACAAAAGGCGCTTTGGAAGTTCTGGAATGGGCCTATGATACTTATGAAGAAGAAATTGTTTATGCTTGCAGTTTTGGAATAGAAGGAATCGTTCTGATTGATCTAATATCGAAGGTAAAAGAAAATGCTAAGATTGTGTTTTTAGATACTGATGTGCACTTTAAGGAAACATATGAATTAATTGCAAAAGTGAAAAAGAAATATCCACATTTGCAAATTGAAATGAAAAAACCAGAATTGACCTTGGACGAGCAAGCGGAACAGTATGGAGATGAGCTTTGGACAACGAATCCTAATAAATGCTGTGAAATCAGAAAAATTATTCCGTTGAATTCTGTTCTCTCTGGTTCCACAGCTTGGATTTCAGGCTTGAGAAGAGAACAGGGCGGTGCGAGGGCTAACACTGAGTATATTAATACAGACAAAAAATTTAAAAGCATTAAAGTATGTCCCCTTATTCACTGGACTTGGAAGGATGTATGGAGATACGCTCATAAAAACCAACTTGACTATAATGTTCTTCATGATAATGGTTATCCGAGCATCGGCTGCAGAACATGCACACAGCCTGCGTTCTCAATGGATGATTTACGCTCTGGAAGATGGACAGGAAAAGGGAAAACAGAATGTGGGCTGCATTTACAATAACTAGAGGGAAAAAACTATTATGATGATTATTCTTGCCGGTTTAATGTCGTTATTTTTTGCAATGAACATCGGAGCAAGTGGAGCAGCAGCAAGCCTTGGGGTTGCATATGGTTCAGGTGCTATCCCGAAAAAAAGGCACGCCCTTCTTATATGTGGTGTGGCGATTTTTCTAGGAGCTGTATTAGGGGGAAGCGAAGTAGTCAAGACAATCGGGGAGGACCTTATCCCGAGCAGCTTATTAAACGCAAATATTGTTTTGATTATTTTGTCCTCTGCTGCCCTTTCCCTGTTTATCGCAAATCTAATGGGAATACCCTTATCAACAAGTGAAATCACTGTAGGCAGTGTTGTTGGTGTTGGAGTTGCATATAAAAGTATTTTTATAGGACATATTTTATGGATTGTTTTCTTTTGGGTTCTTATTCCTTTCATTTCTTTTGGGATTGCACTTGCAGCAGGGAAAATGATTATAAGAGCTGAAAGGAAATACAACTGGCTTAAAGCAAGCAAATCGCAGCGGTACTTATCTGTTTTTGTTATTGTTGTTGGCTTTTTTGAAGCATTTTCGGCAGGCATGAACAATGTTGCTAATGCTGTTGGACCAATGGTAGGAGCCAACCTTATTTCGATGAACAGTGGAATTATATTAGGAGGCTTGGCAATCAGTGTTGGTGCTATGCTGCTTGGTGGAAGAGTACTGCAAACAAACGGAAAAAAAATTGTCCAATTCAGCAAGCTTGAGGGCGGGATTATTTCCAGCATAGGAGCAACGTTAGTAACAATTGCCTCTATTTTCGGATTGCCTGTGCCACTGACTCAAGTTACGAGTACAGCAATCATTGGCATTGGCGTTGCAAAGAATGGAATGGTGCTATTCAAAAAGCAAATGATTCATCGCATTATAAAGGTATGGATTGTTTCACCTGTTTTGTCTCTCGTCATATCCTATTGCCTTGTGCAGCTTTTCATCAAAAATGATTTTTACAATGTACTTGTTTTGACAAGTGTATGTATCGCTACATTAGGAACACTAAGTCTTGTTAAATCTATAAAGGAAGACAGTCGCTCTGTATATGAGGATGGGGGCGGCATTTGATAGGGTCAAAGCCGTTTCTATTAAAATATAATACTAATAATATAACTAACTAGTAACTGGAAGGATAGGTGCAAACAATATGGCATTAAGCAAACCTCATGGAGGAACACTAATCAATTTATGGGAACCTAATTATGATATCAGTGGATTAACGAAGGAGCTTGAAATCGATGGGGTTGCATTAAGTGATCTTGAATTAATCGGCAATGGTGCTTTCAGTCCATTGACTGGATTTTTATCTCAAAAGGACTATGAATCTGTTGTACAAAATATGAGGCTTGCTTCAGGGCAAATTTGGAGTATTCCGATTACACTTCCTGTTTCAGAGGAGCAAGCAAATAATCTAGAACTAAACGAAACAGTTAAGCTTGTTCATAATGGAGAGGTCTATGGTGTACTTACAGTGGAAGATAAATTTACACCAAACAAAACAAAAGAGGCAGAGGCTGTTTACCGCACAGCAGACTTGGATCACCCAGGTGTGAAGAAAGTATTTGATAGAGGCGATGTGTATGTTGGAGGAGCTATCAAATTATTAAAAAAACTAAAACGCACTAAATTTGAAAGCTTCTATTTGGAACCAAAGGATACGCGAGAAGTGTTCGAAAATAAAGGCTGGAGCACAGTTGTCGGCTTCCAAACAAGAAATCCTGTGCACCGTGCACACGAATATATTCAAAAGACTGCTTTGGAAACAGTAGATGGTTTATTCTTGAACCCGCTGGTAGGTGAAACAAAATCAGATGATATTCCTGCAGATGTGCGTATGGAAAGCTACCAAGTGCTATTGAAAAACTACTATCCTGAGGATCGAGTATTTCTTGCTGTTTTCCCTGCTGCTATGCGTTATGCTGGGCCAAGAGAAGCAGTATTTCATGCCCTTGTAAGAAAAAATTATGGCTGCACTCATTTTATTGTTGGACGTGACCATGCTGGTGTTGGCAATTACTATGGCACATATGATGCACAAAGAATTTTCGACCAATTTACATCAGAAGAATTAGGAATTAACCTGCTGTTCTTTGAGCATAGCTTCTATTGCAGAAAGTGCGAAAATATGGCATCAACGAAAACATGCCCTCATGACAAAGAACATCACGAAATTTTATCTGGAACAAAGGTGCGCGAGCTTCTAAGAAACGGTGAAATTCCGCCAAGTACATTCAGCCGCAAAGAGGTAGTGGAAGTGCTGATAAGAGGCTTAAAGAACCAAGAGATCCATTCATAATACAGGGGGATACGGAAATGAGCGGCAAAAGTACAAATATTACTTGGCATGACCAGACAGTTTCAAAAGGACGCAGAAGAGAGAAAAGCAAACATCACAGCTATGTATTATGGTTCACTGGGCTTTCTGGTTCAGGGAAATCGTCTGTAGCAAATGCAGTTGCAGAGCGATTGTTTCAGGATGAAACACACACATATGTGCTTGATGGTGATAATATCCGATTCGGAATTAATAAGGACCTTGGTTTCTCGGAAGAGGACAGAAAGGAAAATATTCGCAGAATCGGTGAGGTCAGCAAGCTGTTTGTAGACAGCGGCCAAGTCGTGCTGACAGCATTTATTTCTCCTTTCCGAAATGATCGCGAGGAAGTAAGAGCATTGCTTGAAGATGATGAGTTCGTTGAAGTATATGTGAAGTGCTCCCTTGAGGCTTGTGAGGCGAGAGATCCTAAAGGTCTTTACGAAAAGGCGAGACAAGGAATTATTAAAGACTTCACAGGAATCAGCTCCCCGTACGAGGAACCAGCAAATCCGGAAATTGTGATAGATACAGAAAAATCTTCTATTGAAGATTGTGTAGAACAAATTGTTCAATTTTTGAAAGAAAAAGGCTATTATAGAAACATATAAATGATAGAAAAAAGGAATTATAGTGTCTCGTTTGTGAGAATCCTATAATTCCTTTCTGTTAATATCGCCTGTTTTTAAGGGCTTTGCTGCAGCAACAGAGGGAGGGTGAAATTGTGGGGAAAGTATATTTAGTAGGAGCAGGACCTGGAGATCCAGAATTAATTACAGTTAAAGGGCTAAATTGCATTAAAAATGCTGATGTCATTGTGTATGACCGTCTTGTCAATGAGGAGCTACTGCACTATGCAAAACCGAAAGCAGAGCTAATTTACTGCGGGAAGCTGCCGCATCATCATGTGATGAAGCAGGAATTAATCAATCAGACTCTTGTGAAACATGCTAAAAGAGGAAAAATCGTAACAAGGCTCAAAGGGGGAGACCCATTTGTTTTTGGCAGAGGTGGAGAAGAAGCGGAAGAACTAGCTAAAAACCAAATTCCATTTGAAATTGTGCCAGGCATTACTGCAGGCATTGCTGCACCAAGCTATGCTGGCATACCTGTAACGCATAGAAACTATGGTTCTTCCTTTGCATTTGTAACAGGGCATATGAAAAATGGGGAAGAGGATAGCATTAAATGGGAAGCACTATGTCATATTGATACACTTGCAATTTATATGGGTGTGAGAAATCTGCCTAATATAAGAGCAAAGCTGCTTTCCTTCCAAAAAAGCGGAGATACACCTGTTGCTTTAATTAATTGGGGTACAACAAGCAGCCAAAAAACGATTGTCACAACTTTAGACAAGGTAGTAGAGGATGGGGAAAAAGGAAAGATTGAGAACCCGTGTATGATTATTATTGGTGAGGTTGTCCGGATGCGAGAAAAAATCCAATGGTTTGAGAATTCCTTTGAAGATTCATTGGCGAAAGAAGTGGTTTTATAATGGAAGCTGTTTTATATATATGCCATGGCAGCAGAGTAAAGGAAGCAAGTGATCAGGCGATAACCTTCATAAAGGAATGTATGAAGGAAAGCAATTACCCTATCCAGGAATATTCTTTTCTTGAGCTGTCTGAGCCTAGTATCGAGGAAGGCTTCAAGGCATGTGTAGCTAAAGGGGCAACTACTATTTATGCTGTGCCCGTTCTTTTACTGACAGCTGCACATGCGAAGGTGGATATTCCTGAAGTCCTTGATGAGCTTGTGAAGGAATTTCCAGCTATTCAATTGCATTATGGGCGTCCAATTGGTGTTCATGAAAAAATGGCAGAGATTGTGGCACATAAAATTAAGCAGTCAGAATCATATAAAGCAAAGGATGCTCTTGTTCTTTTAGTAGGCAGAGGAAGCAGTGATCCAGATGTCAAACGTGATCTAAGAGAAATAGGAGATATGGTGGAGAGCTCACTTAATGGAATAAAAGTGGAGGATTGCTATTTAACAGCAGCCTCTCCAAGCTTTGAGGATGCCCTTTTGGCTGCAAACCAATCCTCTTACGAAAATATTATCGTAATCCCATATTTACTGTTCACTGGAATTTTGATGAATACGATGAAAAAAACAATAAATTCCCTTTCGAATAAAGAAAAGAAGTATGAGCTTTGCAGCTACTTAGGCTATCACCCATCTATCTCAAGCATTTTAAAAGACAGAATTAAAGAAGCGGCAGAGGCTGATAAATATGTTCCCATTAATGGTTGATATGAAGGATAAGAAATGTGTCGTTGCCGGAGGAGGCAATATTGCACTAAGGAAGGTGCGCGCACTTCTGGAAGCAGATGCAAGAATTACAGTCATCAGCCCTGAAATATGCCCAGAGCTTGAGGAGCTTGAGCGAAAGGGAGTAATTGCAGCAGTAAAAAGAGAAGTGACAGATGTGGATTTTGAAGGTGCCTTTTTTGTTGTCGCAGCTACAAATAATCCGCAAACAAATCATACTATTGCAAGTAAGCTGAGTGACCGCATGCTGGTGACTGATGTTTCAGCAACAGCAAATGGAAATTGTCATGTACCTGCTAGCCTTCAAAGGGGCAGGCTAACATTAAGTGTCTCCACAATGGGGGCAAGCCCGATCTTGGCAAAGAAAATTAAAGAAAGCTGGGTACAAGAGTATGAAGAGGACATGGGGGAATATTTGGATTTTCTGTTTAATGCCCGGGAAATGATTAAAAAGGCCAATTTGACTCCTGCAGATAAAAAAGGTTTGTTGGAGGAAATTACAGATAATAAATATAGACAGTCCTCTTTGTTAAGAAAGGACTTTCAGAAGATTTTCCAAAACTTCTAACAAGAGAGGATGTTAGAGGTTCTTTTGCTTTGCTTTCGATTAAAAGCCTGCCGATATGCTAGCGGCAGGCTATAGTTTATTATTTAGTTTTTACAAATTCCATTACATAACGGACATATTTGTCATCCTTGCACATCCATGCACCGTGATTTCTCTTTAAGAAGTTTTCGCCTTCCTGGAAAGAAGAAAATGTTTCAGGCAGCTTTGTCTTCTTTTTGTTAATGACCCATTGCTGCTTGCCGACTGGGTATAAATAAAACAACTCATCGTGTTTATTTTCATACAGCGTACCTAATGGTGAGTTTTTCTTGTTATAATCGTTCTTTCTTGGGTCTTCCCTTAATGGTTCAAGTGGGAATGTATCTGTCACAAAGCTTTTATATGCTTCATTTGTCATTGTGCAGCCGGATGCCTTAACATGTCCGCCTCCACCATATGTACCAGCAATCTTGGAAACATCGACATGATCATGAATGGTGCGGAAGCCGACCCTTTTTCCGCCGATGTTAAGAATTGCAATATAATCCAGATGAGGATAATCCTTGCCTAACTCATTGCCTAGCTCTGAATGATAGGATTCAGCATAGACAACTCCGGCATAATAACCGTCGACCTGTGCTTGAACTAGCTCGCGCCTTTTCCGGCGAATATAGCGTTCAATTTTCTTTTCTTCTAAGTCGAGAATCTGTTTTTCAACTTCATCAAAGAAGAAGTGATCACTGTTTGTTAGTCTCTCCACCATTTTTTCTACAAATTCATCAAAAGAAATTAAGTAAAAAAGTGCATTAAGCTTTTGGGCGTCAAAGTTTTCATTCTTCTCCCAATCCCAAGTATCGTATTGTCTGACTAGCTCAACAAACTCTGCCATGCTGTCAGAGGCAGTTAGGTGCCCGTTTTTTACAAGGTACTCATACAATAAAGAAGTAGCACAGGTGGATATCCCATCTGCATCCTCTACTAAAACATGTCCCCATTCAAAATCATTAAGATGCAAGGCTGTTTTATGGTGATCAATAAGTTGAACCTTGCCGCCCTTCTTATAATAATCATCAAGCCTGATGGCATTTTCTTCACTGACAGACAGGTCTGTCACAATTAGAAAGGTATCCTCAGGTTTGTGATCAAGGAATCTTTCCACTTCTAGATTAAGGCTGGAAACGGAATTATAGCGGACCTCTACGCTTTCTCCAAAGGCAAGCTTTGCAATGATTCCGCAGCCAACTCCATCCAGGTCGTTATGCGATAATAATTTATACATTTTTTTCACCTCTGCCCAATAGTATAATCTAATATGGAAAAAATAGAACAACTATCTCGAATAATTCTTCTTATTAGAACATAAAAAGAGAAGACCTAAGGATGCTACCTAGGTCATTCATTTACTATCATTCAAAAGAAACAAAAACCTGATAGTTGCCTACTTGCATTTCAACCATATTATCTGACATCTGATAATAGATGTTATTTAAAAGAATGCCACTGCTGATAAGGCTCTCGTGTTCCCTTACTAATGAAAGAAATTCCTGAGACCCGCCAAGCTTTAAATCAATCCGCTTTTCAACAGGCAGGTTTTTCTGCTTTCTTAAGTCTTGAACAGAGCGAATAAAATCTCTTATGAAACCTTCCTGTGCCAACTCAGCAGTGATGCTCGTATCTATTATAACAGTAAAGTTTCTGTTTGATGCCTCACTATAGCCTGACATAGAAGCAGACTTATAAACAAGCACATCTTCCTTTTGAAGCTCTACTTGCTGCCCATCAAGATTTAAAGTTAATTGCCCATTATGAAGAAATTGCTCAATCTCTTTCTGTGTCAGAGTGGAGAGGGCGTTATGAACAGGATTTGCCAGCTTGCCAAGGCGCTTGCCTGCATTTTTAAAGTTAAGCTTAAGGCTATGCTGAATATATCCCTTACTCGATTCGGCCCAATCTATCTGTTTCACATTCAGCTCACTCTTGATGATTTCACTAAAGCTTCGCAGTACATCAGAAGTTAGTTCGTTTGAAACGATTGCCATCATGGCCAAAGGCTGTTTTGTTTTGACTTGAGTCTGATGACGAATGCTTCTACCAAGCTCCACAATTTCTCTGACTGCGCTCATTTTTTGCTCAAGCTCTAAATCAATGGTCAATTCATCGGTTTTTGGGAAATCTTCCAAATGGACACTTTTTCCTGTCAGCTTATAATGGATATCTTCAGCTGTAAAAGGTGTAAATGGTGCAAGCAGCTTTGTTATTTGCACAAGCAGATTATAAAGGGTATGGTAAGCGCATGTTTTGTCTGCGGTCATTCCTTCACTCCAGAACCGCTCTCTGTTTCGGCGGATATACCAGTTGCTAACATCCTCAAGCAGATTGCCGATATGCCTTGCTGCGTTTGTCAGCTGGAAGTTTTCCATTTCCTTGTTTACTTGTGATACAGTCGAAGCAAGACGGGAATTAGCCCATTTGTCCATTAATGTTAACGAACCAGCTTCAATAGATGATTTTGGATTAAATCCATCAATGTCAGCGTACAGCTTATAGAAATGATGAAGGCTTGTTAATGTATCGACTAATTTAGACTTTGCTTCTTGGACATTTTTAACTGAAAATCTTTTCTGGTTCCATGGAGCGCTGTCTTCGATCAATGCCCATCTTAGCGAGTCAGCTCCGTATTCATGGATGAGCTCAACCGGATCAAGTGCATTTCCTTTGCTTTTAGACATTTTCTGGCCATTTTCATCAAGTACATGGCCTGTTGCTAATACATTTCTATATGGCAGTTCTCCATTATAAAGTGTAGATACAGCTAATAAGGAATAGAACCAGCCGCGTGTTTGGTCAATTCCCTCAACAACTACGTCTGCTGGATACTGGCTTTTCCATAGTTCCTTGTTTTCAAATGGAGCATGATATTGTGCAAAAGGCATGGAGCCACTGTCGAACCAAACGTCGATTACCTCAGGTGTGCGCACCATTAGCGTGCTACAGGAAGGACAAGGGAAAGTTATATTATCAACATATGGCTTATGAAGCTCAAGCTCATCCAAATTACTGTCTGTTAGGTTCGCTAAATCAGCGATGCTTTTTGGAGCCGTTTGTTTCTTGCATGCAGGACATTCCCAAACATTCAAAGGTGTTCCCCAATACCTGCTGCGGCTGATGTTCCAATCTACCATTTGTTCTAGGAAATTCCCGAAGCGACCATCCTTTATATGGTCTGGATACCAGTTTACCTGCTGGTTATTTGCTATCATTGCGTCCTTCACAGCTGTTGTTTGGATGAACCAGCTTTCAAGTGCATAATACAGAAGGGGCGAATCACACCGCCAGCAATGAGGGTAGGAATGTTCATATTTTTCTTTATGAAATAATAAGCCTTTTTCATGAAGCAGCTTGATGATATCCACGTCACAGTCTTTAACAAATCTGCCTGCTAGTGGAGTGACTGCTTTTGTATATTTACCGCTCCCATCAACGACCTGAACAAAGGAAAGATCATTTTCTTGGACAAGACGATAATCGTCTTCCCCGTATGCAGGTGCGATATGGACAATGCCTGTTCCGCTGTCTGCTGTAACAAAGTCTCCGTTGACGACATAATGGCCCTTATCGACAGTGATGAAGGAGAATGGTGCTTCATAGCGAAGTCCGAGTAATGCACTACCTTCTATTGTTTCGAGAATAACGCTGTCAGCTGACATAGCCTTTTGGGCAAGAGCTTTAGCTGTTATATGGATTTCAGTACCTGTCTGTATCCGAACATATTCAAGCTTTGCGTTAACCGCAAGTGCAACATTTGCTGGCAATGTCCAAGGAGTTGTCGTCCAGCCGAGGATAAACTCGTTATCTCTGTCTTTTAGTTTGAATTTTACAGTTGCGCTTAAGTCTTTAACATCTTTATAGCCTTGCGCAACCTCATGGGAGCTTAAGGATGTTTGGCAGCTAGGGCAGTAGGGAGAAACCTTATGTCCTTTGTATAGCAGTCCTTTGTCATGAATGGTGCCGAGGATATGCCAAACAGACTCAATGTATTCATTGCTCATTGTCATATAAGGATTCTCCATGTCCACCCAATAACCTAATTCCTTCGTGAAATCCCGCCATTGCTTTTCATAGGAAAAGACGCTCTCCTTGCATTTTTGAATAAATGCCTCTACTCCATAGTCCTCAATTGCTTGCTTACCAGAGATGCCTAAAGCCTTCTCCACACCAAGCTCAACTGGCAAACCATGTGTGTCCCAGCCAGCCTTGCGGACGACCTGCTTACCTGCCATTGTCTGGAAACGAGCGATGATATCCTTTATTGTTCTGCCAAGTGCATGGCCTACATGGGGCATACCATTAGCAGTAGGTGGACCCTCGTAGAAAACAAAGGATTCTTGATCCTTTCTTGCTGTTACTGATTTTTCAAAAATATGCTCTTGCTCCCAAAATAAGCGTATCCTTTTCTCTTTTTCTGCTTGCGTTTGCTGTTGGCTTTTTTCCATGATAAAACCTCCTTTAAGGTGAATGCTTACCAGAAAATACCGGAACATGACAGCTTGAGTAAATAAAAAACACTCGTCCCTATAAAAAGGGACGAGTGTTGTATACCCGCGTTACCACCCAAATTCTGCTGCAAAAAGCAGTCAGCTCTTAGTCAACGTACCATCATACGTGTTCCTTGTTAACGGTGGAAGTCCCGGCAAGGCTTACTCATATTTCAGCCTTGCATCTCAGAGATGATGTTTCTGTCTGGATTCATTTGCCGGCTTCCACCATACCCGGCTCGCTGTAAACTCATGCCAAGACGTACTTGTTCTCTTCATCGATTTTTATAAATTCTGGAATGTTTTGTATATAATAGCACTTATCATCTCTTTATACAAGAGATAATAGCTGTAGTAGTATACTATACGGAATTAGTGTTTTTTAGTGACTGTAAATAATGGGAAATTGCCAATAAGGGATAGATTTTGCTGTAGCTATGGTAATGAATATAGAATTGTCCAGGCAGCCCAATTCCTGTAGGATAGGTGCTGCTCAGCGTATCCTTGTTTGCTGTTAAAAGAAATTTTAGTCCTCTTGTAACTGCCTCACTTTTCGATTCACCTGCGGCAACCAGGGCATCAATTGCCCAAGCAGTCTGCGAATCTGTACTAAAAGGAAGGGCGATAAACATGCGCTTTTCACTGCTTCGGCATGATTCACCCCAGCCTCCGTCCTGTCTTTGAATGGCTTTCAACCACTTGACACCTTTTTGGATACTCGCATGTTTTTCGGAAAATCCAGCAGCCCTTAAGCCAGTGATTGCTGCCCATGTCCCATATATATAGCAAACACCCCAGCGCCCGTACCAAGAGCCGTTCTTCTCTTGGTTGTCTAGGAGCCATTGAACAGAGGCCTTTAAGTGAGGGTGATTTTCTGTTAAACCGGCAAAATTCCCTAAATATTCGAGTACTCTGCCTGTCAAATCTGGTGTAGATGGATCGACAGCAGCATCTTTGGCATTTTCAATTGGCACATGCTGAAGAAGCTCCCAATCTGTATTTTTTTCGAATGCTCCCCAACCGCCATCTTTGTTTTGCATGGACAGAAGAAAGTTAGTCCCACGCTGCCAGGCTTCGTGAATGACCTTATTATTGGCAGCTGATCTTGTTAAGGCTCTTAACGCAGCAGAGGTGTCATCATTATCTGGATTATTTGTATTAATGTCAGAAAACCCCCAGCCTCCAGGAGAGGTCCCTTTGTTATGAACATGCCAGTCTCCTAATTTTGTGTGCTGCTTTTTTAACAGATAGTCAACAGATTTGGAGATGAAATCATCGCTCGGCAAACAGCCTGCCTCTTGAAGGCTATAGCTTATTAATGCTGTGTCCCATACTGTGCTTGTTGAGTTCTCTAAATGGGCATGTGTTCCTGTTTTGTCAATAAGGGCGGAGAGTCCTGACATAGCCTTTTGAATAACAGGTGAGTCTTTACGATAGCCGAGTGACAGGAGCCCATAAATCATAAAAAAGGTTGCACTTGCATAGCTGTATAGTGTCCCATCCTCCTCGAGCCGGTCTAATATATATTTCTCAGCATAGTAATAGCCAAGCTGATGAAGGTAGCTGGGCCATTTCCCAATCCTTTTCATTTCCTTCCAAACAAAAGAGAAAGGAGATCTTTCATCTTCTAAATACTCTATGTCAGGGGAGGGTTCGTCGTTTCTAATATGAAGGTCACTTAGGTTTGGTTTGTTTTTGGCTTTGATGGTGAATTTTTTATTAGAGGCAAGGAGCATTGGGATGAAATGAATACGCGCATATGCGCTGAATTGAAAGAAATTTACTGGTTGAAAGGACGGCAGCAGCAAAAAAGTCATGGGTACATAAATCATTTTAGACCATGGATAAAGCCCATTGACTGAAAGCATCCACCTAATCATAAAATGTGCTTTAGAAATACCTCCGTTTTTTACTATAAAGGACTTTGCTTTTTTCATGTTTTCATCAGTACGATTCACATAACCAGAATATAAAAGGGCTGTATATGCGATGATTGTTGCAGATAAATGACCGTTCGGTTCATCTTGATATGCTTTCCAATAACCTTCCTTCTGTTGTGAGGCTTTTAATGAGTCAACAAGTAGCTTAATGTTTTCTTCCTCTGTTTTCATATCCAGCGCTCTGCATGTAATGATAAAGAAGGCATCTGTCATTAAACTGCCTTGAAAACGAAAGCGAAAGGAGCCGTCTTTAAATTGGAGGCTCGCAAGTTCAGCTACTCTCCGTTTTTGTTCCATAACAATCAGTTCTGTTTCCAAAGTAATCACCTCGGGTAACGATATTCTATTTTCTAAGGTATGCGGCTTAGCTGGGTTATCATGATTGAAAAGGGAAAAGAAAAAAATGGAAGCGGTTTTTATGAGCAAGAATTGAGGTATATGGAAAGAAAATAAACTGCAGAAAGAGGAGATTGTATGGTTCGGAAATTAGAGCTTGTGTTTGATGCAAATGCAGAATTAGGAGAAGGACCGTTTTGGGATGATAAGAAGGAACTGCTGTATTGGGTTGATATTGATAACAGAAAAGTTTGTATCCATAATCCGGGCAAAAATGAAAATAAGGAAGTAGTACTTTCACAAAAAGTCAGTGCCATTATTCCAACTCCTGAAGGGAATAAAGCAGTTGTTGCGTTAGAAAATGGCTTTCACTATTTAGACCTGGACAGCGGGGAATTGCAGGCTATATTTGATCCAGAGGAGCATTTGCCTGCTAACAGGTTTAATGACGGAAAATGCGACACACAAGGTCGTTTCTGGGCAGGAACAATGAGTACAGAGGATGAGAAGGAGAAAGCAGCATTATATTGTTTAGAGAAAGACGGGTCCATTACGAAGAAGGTCGATAAGTTAAGCACTTCTAATGGGTTGGCCTGGTCCTTAGACAATAAGTACCTATATCTTATCGATACACCTGTACAAAAGGTATATCAATTTGATTTTGATTTGGATTCTGGTGATATTGACAATAAGCGTGCTATCATTGATTTTTCAGATGAAGAAGGCTTCCCTGATGGAATGACGATAGATGAAGAAGGAATGCTGTGGATTGCCCATTGGGGAGGCGGACAGGTCTCAAGGTGGAATCCAAATAGCGGAAAGAAATTAGAGGCAATCAATGTGCCAGCACCAAATGTCACTTCCTGTGCATTTGGCGGAGAAAATGCTCAGGAACTGTATATCACAACAGCACGAACAGGTATGAGTACAGAGGAGCTGGAAAAATTCCCGTTAGCAGGAGCGCTTTATAAATGCAAGATGGATGTGAAAGGATTTCCTGGGAATTATTTTGGCGGCTGAAACACTTGAAAGAGAAAAAAGATTCATGGTAATGTATCCATGAATCTTTTGTTTGATTATTTTTAGCTTCCAGATGGTTTTGCGTTTTGATTTTGGAAGATTGCCAGCTTATCAACGAGATTTTTGCTGGCAGAATCTAAGCCAATGATATTGACTGTATTGTCATTTTCACGGAGCTTAAGAACAACTTTATCAATGGCTCCAACAGCAGAGTCATCCCAAATATGGGATTCAGAAAAATCAATAACGATATTTTTGTTCTGGTATGCGTTGTTAAATGCGGCTACAAAGCTGTCAACAGATGCAAAAAACAGTTGGCCCTGCACAAAGAATTTATGCTCATTTTCCGTAAATTTCTTCGTGACATTAACATGTGATATCTTCGCTGCAAAAAAGACAGCACTCAAAATAACACCTGCAATGACTCCTTTTGACAAGTCATGTGTAGCAACTACAATAACAACTGTAACAAGCATGACAATTGCGTCTGTTCGCGGAGCTTTTACTAAGTATTTGAAGGAAGACCAATCAAATGTGCCAATACAAACCATAATCATAATGCCAACAAGCACTGGCATTGGTATTTGTACAACAAGATCTCCTAACACAATGATTAAAAACATTAAAAAAGCTCCTGCGACAAAGGTGGAAAGTCTGCCCCTTCCCCCTGATCTTACATTAATTCCAGATTGGCCAATCATAGCACAGCCAGCCATACCACCGAAGAAGCCGGTAATGATGTTAGCAATCCCTTGTCCTCTAGCTTCTCTGTTCTTATTGCTGTCTGTGTCTGTTGCATCATCAAGAATACTCGCTGTGAGCAGTGACTCTAATAACCCTACAACTGCCATGGCGATGCTATATGGAAAGATAATGGCAAGTGTTTCAAAGTTGAAAGGAATATCTGGAATCAAAAATGATGGCAAGGTTTTTGTTATATTGCCTAAATCACCCACAGTTTCAAGCTGCATATTCCCAAAAATAGATGCAATTGTTAACACTATAATAGCAATTAAAGGTGCTGGGACGACTTTAACATATCTAGGCAAAATATAAACAATCAATAAAGTGATTGCTACGAAAACATACGTCATATTGGAAATCCCGAGGAAATGGGGCATTTGTGCCATAAATATTAAGATGGCAAGGGAATTTACAAATCCAATCATAACTGCTCTTGGTATGAACTTCATTAGCTTGGCAATTTTAAAAATGCCAAAAACCACCTGGAAAACTCCTGTAAGAATTGTTGCTGCAAACAAATATTCCAGCCCGTAATCTCTTACTAATGGCCCCATCAGCAATGCCATCGCCCCTGTTGCCGCAGATATCATCGCAGGTCTTCCGCCAGCAAAAGAAATGATTATGGCAATACAGAAGGAAGCATATAACCCAACCATTGGGTCAACACCTGCAATAATCGAGAAGGCAATTGCTTCTGGGATCAATGCCAATGCAACGACGATACCTGAAAGAATATCGGCTCGGACATTGAAAAACCATTCACGTTTTATTTTTTCTATCAAAATTATTCACCTCATTATAGTTGGCAAGTTTCAATAAGGAGAATTGTAACAGAAATTTTCCCAAAAGGGAATATATATTGGGACGATTTTTACAAAAGGCATTTTCCTATCTATAATAATTAATAGTAGAAATAACAAGGGAGGCATAAAGATGATATTTGGCTATATGCGGCCTGCCCAGGAGGATACGGATTGTAAGCTTCAGGAACAGGAGCTTACTGGTTTATGCGCAAAGTTAGTAAAAGAAGGGCACTCCTCAGCAAAAAAAAGAACGGTGCTTCACCAGCTGCTAGAGCAGTTAAATAAGGGAGACAAAATTGTCGTATGCAGATTGTTTACACTAGCAGACTCTAGCAGGCATCTTTTTGAATTACTGGAGATCCTCGAGCAAAAGGGAGCCTATTTGCAAACATTGCATGAAGATATTGATATGGAGCAGCAAAAAGAATATTCCTTGAAGAAAATGGTCGGACATTTAGTTGAATTTCAAAATGAAATCATTAGTGAACGAACTAAAAAGGGAATGGAATTTGCGAAGAAAAAGGGGATATCGACAGGAAGACCCCGTAAAGCAGATGAAAATGTAAAAAAGGCCATTGAAATGTATCAAAGTAAAAGATATAGCTTAAATGAAATTAAAGAGGCCACAGGTATAAGCAAATCTACGTTATACCGTTATTTAGAAAACTAATAAAAGGCGGTGAGCTTATGCGAAAAGTTGAGGTGTGCACATATAAGGAAGAGTGGAGTTCTCTGTTTGAAGAAGAAAAACGGCAGCTTGAGAATATTTTCGGCGAGGTAATACTGGAAATACATCATATTGGAAGCACGAGCATACATGGCATGAATGCAAAACCCATTATTGATATAATGCCTGTTGTTACAAATATACATAATGTTGAGAAGTTCTATAACGAAATGGCTGAATTGGGCTATGAAGCGAAGGGGGAGAATGGGATTTCCGGCCGAAGATATTTGCAAAAAGGCGGAGATGAACGCACACATCATCTCCATATTTATGAGAAAGATAATAAGGACATATTCCGTCATCTTGCATTTCGTGATTATTTGCGTGTAAACAAGGAGGATGCTAAACAATACGGTGATTTAAAAGCAGCATTAGCACAAAATTACCCCAATAATATAAACGCTTATATAATGGGAAAGCATGAACTTACAGCAGCTCTAGAGCAAAAGGCATTAGCTTGGGCGAACCGCAAAAAAAACACCTCTACTTCTTAAATTAAAAACTTCCGCAAATACAGTCTCCATTTTATTAGCTAGACTAATAATAAAAAAAAGGAAAAAGGAGAATATTAAGTATATCAACTTTGCGCGGGAGGAAAATCATGCCAGAACAGAAGATAGAGCTTACCTCGACTGAGATAGCTTCGTTATGGACCTCTTATATGAATAACACGATGAGTAAATGTGTGCTAAGCCATATGAAACAGTATATTACAGATAAAGAGATAGCCGAGGTTGTGGAAAGTGCGAATTCAATCTCCATCAAGGAAGTGGATAAGCTTCAGCATATCTTTCATGAAGAGAATTTTGCACAGCCATATGGTTTTACAGATAAAGATGTTCATCTTGATGCCCCTGCTTTATTTACAGATACCTTCTCTTTAATTTATATAAATCATATGGCAAAAGCAGGGATGCTTGCCTATAGTGGTTTCACTGCTATGAGCTATAGAGAAGATATCATTGAGCACTTTATTTTATCCCTGCAATTAACTGTTAAGCTCTATCAACACAGCAATGATGTGTTAAGGAAGAAAGGCTTGTTAGTCCGGTCGCCTTACATTTTGCCGCCTTCAAATATAGATTATATTGACAGTAACAGCTACTTAAGCGGTTTAAATTTCTTCCATAAAAAGCGTCCATTAAATGCAATCGAGATATCTCATTTATTCATGAATATCCAAACCAATAATATTGGCTATAAAATCAGTCTTGCCTTTGGACAAACTTCTGACAATATAGATGTCCAGGAATACATGGTTAGGGGTAAGGATATTTCGAAAAAACATGTAAAAATTTTTGCGGACACTTTAATTGATGGAAATATTCAGAGTCCGATGTCATCTGATATTGGAATAACGCAATCAACAATCAGAACATTCTCAGATAAATTAATGATGTTTCATATGGCCCTATTGAGCGCATCAGGAATCGGCAATTATGCAACAGCTGCTGGTGCGAGCCAAAGGAGTGATATTGCCGTCAATTATGAACGTCTTTCCTTCGAAATAGCTCAATATGCAAAGACTGGGGCAAATATTATGATCAAAAACAGCTGGCTTGAGCAGCCTCCAGCAACAGCGGATAGGGAAAAACTTATTAAAGAGAAGCAATCGGAGTAAACATGAATGCTTTCTATTAAAGTAAAATAAAGACAAAGCCTGCACAAAAAGTGATGGCTTTGTCTTTATTTATGTAGCAGGGTTTTTTAAATGCTGTTGAATTATGTGAGCGCTTTCTTCTAATATGTACATTACTGGCATTTGGGAGGTGATATTAGAATCTCCCAAAAACACTTCTGTCACATAATAGGCAATGTTTATGTCTGAAATTTTTGCAAGCTGGCAGTTTTTGTTGTTCGTGATACTTACAATGTTGGAGCCTTCCATTTTAAGTTGGTTAGCTAAATTAAGGGTGAAATCTGTCTCACCAGAAACAGAGAGAATGATGGAAGTGCTGTTTTTTAATTCTTTACTGTTTATCGGATAAAAAGGGTCTTTAATATAAGAGGAAAATTTGCCAAGACTAGAAAAATACCTTGCGCCATACTCAGCGAGTATTCCTGAGCTCCCTGTACCTACAAAAATGATTTTGTCTGTCCGCAGCACAAGCTCTGCCATTTTTTGAATATGTGATTCGAAATTTCCCTTCATCGTCCGTTCAAGAAACTCAGATAGATAGTACTTTGTAGATTTTAAATTCTCTTGCTCATTTCTGTCCAAAAACAGCTTGAGCTTCACTTTAAATTCTGAAAAACCATCACAGTTAAGCTTTCGGCAAAAACGTAAAATACTTGAGGTGGATACATGGGTTTGATCTGACAGCTCTCTTATCCGCATATAAATGACCTTATCGCTGTTTTTCGTGATGAAGTTGTAAAGAATCATTTCCAATTCATTAAATGTTTGGACCATCTCTCTTGTAAACAGGTTGATCTCCTCCTAAGCTAGGATTTGTTCTTTTTAGCATTTATTTCAAACCACATTATAACTATAAAACAACATGTGCCATAATTGAAACAATTTCCTTAAAATGAAACAAAAATCTAAGTTACGAAATGTTATTGATAAATTAATGAAAGCGTATACAATACAATACAAGGAGGAGTTAACAAAGAATATATAGGAGAAAAATTAGGAGGGGTTCATAATGAAAAAGCTTTTATTAGTTTGTGCAGCAGGAATGTCTACAAGTTTGTTAGTTAACAAGATGAAGGATGCGGCAGAGGAGAAAGGAATAAGCATTGAAATCTTTGCATTGCCAGTATCAGAATGCCAAAGTGTTGCTGATCAAGTCGATGTTGTTTTATTAGGGCCTCAGGTTCGTTACCAAAAGCCACAGGTTGAGTCCATTATTGCTGGCAGAGTACCGGTAGAGGTAATTGATATGAGAGCATATGGAACGATGAATGGCAAAGCTGTTTTAGACAGAGCACTTGAACTGCTGTAGGAATAAAAATATAGAAAAATAAGTCAGGCAAGACCTCCTGTACATCATGAAAAAACATCCATCTGCCTGTCAAACAGATTCTACATCTAAAGGGTGCAGAATTATAATTTAATAGGGGGAGTAACATATGGGCTTTATGGCCAATTTTGAAAAGTTTGCTGAGAAGGCTTTGGTGCCTGTTGCGTCTAAATTGAACTCACAGCGGCATATTGTAGCAATTCGGGATGCATTTATTTTATCTTTTCCGATTACCCTTGCTGGTTCACTTATCGTTTTGCTCAATTTTGCTGTTTTGGCGCCAGACGGATTTATCGCTAAAATATTATTTCTTCATAAGCTATTTCCAGGCTTAGCTGACCTGCAATCCGTTTTTTCTCCGGTACTAAACGGATCAACGAACATTTTGTCCATGTTCATCGTCTTTCTCGTAGCAAGAAATATGGCCATCTCACTTAAATCAGATGAACTGCTGAGCGGTTTAACGGCATTGTCCACCTTCTTTATTATTTATCCGCCATACACTGCGGTAGAAGGCACAAGCTTCTTGACAACGCAATGGGTGGGAGCACAAGGGCTTTTCGTAGCAATAATTGTTGGTTTGCTTGTTGGGGAATTTTTCAGTGTGCTTTCCAAGTCGAAGAAATTGCAGATAAATATGCCAGCATCTGTCCCGCCTGCTGTTGCACGGTCATTTAAGGTGCTGATTCCGATCATTATTATTACGGTGGCGTTCGCAATTGGAAACGCTATTATTAATACTTTTTATCCAAAAGGCTTGCATGAATTTATTTATGCTGTCATTCAAACACCGTTAAAGCATTTGGGCACTAATATCTTTTCACTTGTCATTTTGGCAATTGTTTCAAACCTTTTATGGGTTTTCGGTATTCATGGTCCTAATACAATTGCTGCTATCCGTGAGGCTATGTTTGCTGAAGCAGGTCTTGAGAATTTAAACTATGTGGCAGAGCATGGTTCTGCATGGGGCGCTCCATATCCTGTGACATGGGCAATCAATGATGCCTTCGCTAACTATGGTGGTTCGGGTATGACCTTAGGTCTATTAATTGCGATATTTATTGTCGCAAAACGGAAGGATTACCGAGATATTGGCAAGCTTTCCATAGCTCCAGGTTTATTCAATATCAATGAACCAGTTATTTTCGGTTTACCTGTCGTGCTTAACCCAATCTTAATCCTGCCGTTTATATTGGTTCCTGCTATAAACATTATTATCGGCTATGCTGCTATTGTTACAGGACTGATTCCGCCTATCGCTTATTCAGTGCCGTGGACAACACCTGGGCCGCTGATTGCATTCCTAGGAACTGGCGGAAACTGGCTCGCACTAGTCGTTGGATTTGTCTGCTTGGCTGTTTCGACACTCATTTATATTCCGTTTGTAATGGCAGCAAACAAAGCTGCTGCTGACAACAATATTGGCTCTGGTGATTCGGAGAAATCAGCATAATAAAATGAACGAATATACTTTTGAGTTTTATTGTGGTCAAATCAGATTTGTAAAAGAGTTTTTTGCGGAATATGAGGACAATTATGTGTCAACAACTGTGGAGCAAACCAGCAGAATAAAAGTACTAGTCATAGTGAAGACATTGCTTTCTACACAGGAAGCGTTAAAACATCTTGAAGATGTTTTTAAACAATCTAAATTTGGTTGTGCACTTCATTTTACGGCAAAAGCTGTTGGTGATCCCTTTTAATAAAAGCAAAGAGGCCTCTATAATAAAGAGGTCTCTTTGCTATGCTAAAAAACTAAAGGCTCATGGTGTACCAAAAAAATTACTTAATGGGCAATACAGTGGAGGACTTGATTTCCCTAAGTGCAAGGCTAGTATTGATTTTTGAAATACCAAGCTTGTTCAGTTTTTTAATAAAGCTTTCTAATCCTCTTGTGTCTTTATTGGCAACCTTTAAAAGGTAATCATATTCGCCTGTCAAACAGTGACATTCCAAAATTTCCTCCATCTTGCTTAAGACATCTTCAAGCTCTGCGATTGCCTCTTCCTGGTGAATATTAGTGGAGATAGAGATATAGCATAATAAATCAAAGCCCAGCTTGTTATGGTTAAGAATGGCAACCTGCTTGTCAATGAACCCTTCTTTTTCCAAGCGTTTAATGCGAGCATGTGTGGCAGGTGGAGACAAGTTAACAAGCTTAGCCAGTTCTGCATTAGAGAGCTGTGCGTTTTTTTGCAACAAGTCCAATAGATTTAAGTCAATTCCATCAATTACTTTATTAACAATGGTTTCCATCGAATTTATCCACCTTTCTTTTATTCAGTATTCTCCTTCAGAAAGTAGCTGAAAATGAATATAATTACGTTAACCTATATAATACTTAATAAAATTTTGTATTTACTGTATTATACAAAATTTTATACCGTTATGGAAGACGCGGTGATACGATATTAACAAGAATAACGCATGTTGCTTGTGCGAAGGAGCTGTTAGTATGCCGTATGTTTTTCTGCTGATTACGAGTTTTTTATTTGGGGGGAATTTTGTTTTAGGTAAATCACTTGTTGGTCATGCATCCCCAGGCACGCTGACAAGCTTGAGATGGGTGCTTGCTGTTATATGTTTAATGCCAATCATTTGGAGACAAGAGAAACGACTTATCCCTCCAAAGGAAGCATTACTACCTTTAATCTTAATGGGATTAACAGGAGTGGCTGCTTTTAATCTCCTGCAATTTCGTGCACTTGAGTACACATCAGCCAGCAATGTTGGCTTAATCTCCACATTAAATACCATTTCAATTGCTTTGTTTTCCTTCCTTTTTTTAAAGGAAAAAATTAATCGCTGGCAGGTCGCTTCCATGCTTTTATCCCTTTTTGGAGTTCTGCTCGTATTAACAGAAGGAAGGCTAGGATTGTTGTTGGAACTGCGCTTTAATAAAGGAGATCTATACATGATTGCAGCTGTTTGCATATGGGGCATTTATTCTGTGTGCAGCAGATGGGCAATGAGAAAAACATCTCCGCTAATGGCAACATTTGCTTCTGGGGCAATTGGTGTTATTCTGCTGTTACCGTTTAATGCTGTTGATTTCTCCATTACGAATATGAATGCTTCCTTTATAACATCAATCATCTATACTGGTGTTGTTTCAACTGTCATATGTATGGTGCTTTGGAATATTGGAGTTCAAAAGCTCGGTGCTACCGAAGCAGGTTTATTCCTTAACTTCAATCCGATATTTACTGCGATTCTGGCATTTATATTTCTTAATGAAAAAATGAGTTGGATGCAGGCCATAGGCAGCATTGTTGTTATAGCCGGCTGTTACTTATTCACAAAGCTGAAAAAAATTTCTGATCATCAATTAAAGGATAGTTCGGTCCATTTAGAAGAGGGGAATTCGACAATATTCGTGCATGGAAAAAAGTAGTTCTTCCTATTTTAGTCGAAATTTACTATAATATATGTACACATAAGCAAGGGGGGATTTCATATATTGGAGTCTCCTTTTGTTTGTATAAAAATTTATTATAGAATATAGCAAGTGAGCAATGAGTTTTTACTGTTTCCGCTTTTGTTGTATAGTTAAATATAAATGTAAAAAAAATTGATAGAACAGGATGTTGAAATTATGAGTGAAAAACCATATAGAGTACTTCTTTACTATAAATATGTAACTATTGAGAATCCAGAAGAATTCACTAGCGAACATTTAGCGTTTTGTAAGGAGCTTGGTTTGTTAGGACGTATTCTTGTATCTTCTGAAGGAATTAATGGAACGGTTTCTGGAACAGTTGAACAGACAGATAAATATATGGAAGCATTTAGACAAGACCCACGTTTGGCAGATACTGTTTTTAAAATAGACGAAGAAGAAGGACATGCCTTCAAAAAAATGCATGTACGTCATAAGAAAGAATTGGTTAACTTAAGTCTTGAAGATGATGTTAATCCATTAGAATTGACTGGTAAGCACTTGAAACCAACTGAGTGGTTTGAACAAATGCAAGATCCTAATTCAGTTATTATTGATGCTCGCAATGATTATGAATTTGACCTAGGTCATTTCAGAGGGGCAATCAAGCCTGACATTGAAACATTCCGTGAGCTGCCACAATGGATTGAAGACAACCGTGAAATGCTTGAAGGAAAGAAAATTCTGACTTACTGTACAGGTGGAGTTCGTTGTGAGAAATTTTCAGGATGGCTTAAGCGTGAAGGATTCGATGATGTATCACAGCTTGACGGTGGTATCGTAACATACGGTAAAGATCCAGAGGCACAAGGTAAGCTTTGGGATGGGCAATGCTATGTATTCGACCAACGGATTAGCGTCCCAGTTAACAGAGTGGAGCATGTAGTTGTTGGTAAAGATTACTTTACAGGAGAACCATGTGAGCGTTACGTGAACTGTGCAAACCCAGAATGTAACCGTAAAATCCTTGCTTCACCAGAAAGTGAAGAGAAATTTATGAAGAGCTGCAGCCATGAGTGCCGTACACATCCAAGAAACCTATATGTGAAAGCAAATGAGCTAACACCAGAGCAGGTTGAAGCTAGAGTGAAAGAAATTGCGGAATGGGAAGCTAACCATTCAAGCAACTTAGCATAATAAAAAAAAGCTGTTTTCCTATTAAGGAAAGCAGCTTTTTTATGGATGTTACAGTTCGATGCTCTCTCCAAGCTGAAGAACCTTGCCTTTAATGCCGCGTTCTTCCAACGCTTTGACAAATGCGTCTCCATCTTGTTCGATAGCAGGGAAAGTATTGTAGTGGATAGGGATAATCAATTTCGCTTTGTACCATTCTGCAGCCAAAACAGCATCTTCTGGTCCCATTGTATAGTGGTCACCAATTGGAAGGAATGCTACATCAATATCATGTCTATCTCCGATAATCTTCATATCACCGAAAAGGCCTGTATCGCCTGCGTGAAGAATTGTTTTTCCTTCTGCCTCAATGACAAATCCAGCAGGCATTCCGCCATAAAGAATGTTTTTGTTTTCTTCGTCAATTATTCCTGAGCTGTGGAAGGCATGAGTCATTTTCGCTTTTGCAAATTGGAGATCCAATGTACCGCCAATATTCATTCCAATTGTCTCTGCGCCCTTCCAGGACATGTATGCGGCCAATTCAGGGATTGCTACAATTGGTGCGTTATTTGCTTTAGAGATTGGTGCTGCGTCCAAAATATGATCTCCATGAGCATGTGTCAACAGCACAGCATCCACACTTATATCCTCCACACTAACTTTAGCTGCAGGATTGCCGCTAATGAAAGGGTCAATAATAAGTGACTTTCCGTTTGCTTCTATTACAATTGTTGACTGTCCGTGATATGTAATTTTCATCATACCATCTCCTCTTTTTAGCTTTCTAATAATGACGCTAATTTTCACTATTTAGATTAGAATAGTTTAGCCGCTTTTGCCAAGCAATATGCTTGAACTATCCTTTTGAAGTCAGCTCTTAATTTCGGAGAGGAATGTATTATAGGAAGATGCCAATTTAGCTTTTTCATCTACAGACAGAGTAGAAATAGGCTCACGACAATAACCTGCATGAATACCTTGCTCGTTAAGCAAGTGTTTTATGGATCTTAATATACCTAACTCTAGCATTGTTTCCAATAAAGTCTTAATCTTGTCAAAGATAGCCTTCGCTTTATCTGATTCTCCGAAACTGATAGCTTTTGATATGGCTTGCATCTCGTTAGGAATAATATTGCCAATAATGCTTGTAATGCCATCATAGCCGTAATCTTTGTTTTCAAAAATAGTAAGGTCGGATCCAGATAAAACAAGGAATTTATTGCTTAATTGCTGTTTAACATGAAGGATTTCTGCCGTATCACCAGCTTCCTTCAACGCCATGATTTGCGGAAATTGACTTGCTAAAGAAAGCAATGTCTCTGTTTCTAGGTTAAATCCCGTTCTTGGAGGATTATTATATAGCATGATTGGCAGAGATGTATGAGAACAAATTTTTGCTACATAATGAAAAGCTTCTTGTTGACTGATTCTTAAATAAGGTGGAAAACCGAGCATAATACCATTAAGTCCGGCACTTTCTGCAGCAGCTGCAAGCTCTATTGCATCCTTTGTTAGAACGGCAGCAACACCTCCATATAATAGAAAATCATCAGAAGCTGCTTTTTTCACTTCATGAAATAAGGATACTCGCTCACGTATTGTCATGGAGTGCTGTTCACCTGTAGAGCCGCTAATTAAAAGGGCAGGAACTTTGTTTTTTCGATAATGTTCCACTAAAGAAGGAATGCCTTCTAAGCTAAGATTGCCGTCCTCCGTGAAAGGGGTAATCATTGCAATGCTAAATGGGATAAATGGATTAGACATTATCATTTCCACTCCTTCTATAATATTTTATAATTATTGTAGCTGGGGGGATTCAGAAAATCACTATTTTTCTGAAAAAAAGAGGGGGATTAAAAGTTGGGAGAAAAGGTCGCATTAAATTATGCTCTGATGATTGAACAAGTAAAAAGCAATAACGTTAACGATGAGGAAATTCTTATGGCATTGGCAAAAGGAAATATTGCCTTTTTCAGAGAGTTTGGCAGGGGATTGCCTGATTGGGAAGCGCTGTTCACATTCTATCAAAACAATCGAAATAAGCTAGAGCAGCTGTTAAAAGGAGAATATGAAATCAGCTTCTTAACGAAGGGTACATTAAAAAGATTTCTATTATTCAAATTTGGTTTACAGGAAGGAAAAGACTATAAAGACAGAGGTGAAATACTTGCTGGCTTGATATTATCACATGAAGACTATGAGAACTTAACGAAAAATATTGCGCGAAACTGGGTCGTAAATATATTGGAACATGCAGAGGGAAAGGTGCGGTTTAATATTGAGCTGAGGATTAAGCCAGTTATTTAATAAATTTCTTTTAAAACAGGTTGTTATTTTTCTAGAAAATCTTTCTTTATTAAATAGAGGGAGGAAAGAAAGATTGATTAAATACGAACCTGGAAGGATATGCTATAATGAGACTGGCTAATGAAAGTTAGCCCCTTTTTTTACACTAAAAACAGAACACATGTTCCTTTGTTAAGGGGTGCTTAATTAATGTATGAAGAATCTGTTGATGAAGTAGCGAGGTTTATGGAAGAAAATAAAGACTTTATGGAAAATGTGATTGTACAAGGTTTTTTGCAAGAAAAAAGGAACTTTAAGCTGTTTACAGATGCAGTTTGCCATCCTTCAAAGGAAAACAAGGACAAAGTAGATGAAGCGTTTAAGAAGTATTATTTCACAATCCGCTTCACATCCTATATTTCCTCCTCTATCCATTTCAGTGCATTGAATTTTTATAAGAAAATAAACCTCCGCGAGAAAAGATTTCCTTTGCTGCTTGATTCAGATGCCGAGGATGGAGGCAAGTCATATAAGGAGTATATGGAAGACCCAACATCTAATTTCGAAACATATGCAGAAAGCGAGGGAATACGAGAAAGCATAACAGAATATATTGCTGATCCACTTTTATATGCTGCCATACAATCACTCTCAAATGCTCAAAAAACTGTTCTGTATTATGCATACATTAAAAAGCTAAATGATACAGAAATAGGAGCAGTCATCCAGAAAACACAGCAAAATGTATCGAAGTCACATCAGAATGCTTTAAAAAAGATTTACAGCTATATGGCGAGAAAAAAAGGAGGGATGTAGCCGATGAGTATCGGAGATTTGACACAATGGATGTCGATTATAAGTAATTATGCATTTCCTGTCAGTGTTTCGTTATACCTTTTATTAAGAATAGATAAAAAGCTCGACATGCTGAAAAAAGACTTGGCAGAAAAAACAAAAGACGACAGAAAGGAAAATGCATAATGGCTACCTTGTATTCATTAGTAAAAGAGTCAAAAAATAATCCTGAAGCTTTAGAGGAAGTAATTGAACTGTTTGGTCCTAAAGTCAGTAAAGCTATCGCTCAGACTTCAGCAAATGAAAAGGATGATTTATCACAGGAGCTGAAGATATTATTAATGAAATGTATTCAGCTATATGACTTAGATAATGTCCCAGGCTTCTGGGAATTTAAAGACAAGCTTAGCAAGAGAAATTCATCATAAAATAATAGCTTCTCCGTCCAAGTGGTGATGGAGGAGTTTTTTTTAAAAAAAATAAAGAAAATATAATTTAGTACCTTGCAATGAATAATAGCTGGTGTTATATTATTAACTAAAGAATAGTACTGTTTATTGTGCAGTACTGAAAGAAAGGTGATTTGTGTTTGAACGTCCAATTTAAAAAAGGAGTCCTTGAGCTTTGTGTTCTTGTCCTGCTCGATAAAAAAGACAGATACGGATACGAGCTTGTGCAAAAAATTTCCGATCAGATAGAGATATCGGAAGGCTCTGTTTATCCACTGTTAAGAAGACTAACAAAAGAAGAGTACTTTACAACCTATTTACAGGAATCCACAGAAGGCCCTCCAAGAAAATATTACACACTAACAGAAAAAGGAAGGGAATACCTCCAAACATTGCTGCTGGAATGGGAGCAATTCAGAGACGGTGTTGATACTTTAATTAAAGAAGGTGCTAGTGATGAGTAAGGAACAATTTATAAAAGAACTGTCTGTATTATTGAAGGATTTAAGTGCACAAGAAAGACAAGAGGTACTGAATGATTATGAAGAGCATTTTCAATTTGGTATGGATGAAGGGAAAACAGAGAACGAAATTGCAGCATCATTAGGGTCGCCAAAAATTCTTGCGAAAGAAATACTCGCTAATTATCATATAGAAAATGCAAAAGGAGCTCAAACAGCTGGAAATGTCGTGCGGGCAGTATGGGCAGTGATTGGGCTAAGCTTCTTTAATCTAGTCTTCGTTTTAGGCCCATTCATTGGGCTAGTTGGGATTATATTTGCAGGATGGATTATTAGTTTTGCTGGAATAGCTTCTCCGATTCTTGTTCTTCTAAATAATCTTTTTGGCAGGTATTTTGACTCCTTTGAATGGTTTATGGCAATAGGATATTGCGGTGTTGGTCTGCTTCTTCTTATTGCAATGCAATGGATTACAAAATGGTTCACAAGAGGATTTATCCGGTATATTTCATACAATGCAGCATTAGTTAAAGGAGGCGTTAAGCGATGAACAAACGAAAGCTACTTTGGGCTGGAGCAATTTTGCTTGTTATCGGACTTCTTGGCAGTGTTGCTACCTATAAGCAAAGCACAGCAAAATATGCTATAAATGAAAACAAGACAATGGAAAGCGAAAATTTCGAAAATGTGGAGGTTTCTGCGGATAATGCTACGATTGAAATTTATCCATCTGAAGATTCTTCTTCATATGCTGAGTTAACAGGAACGAAAAGAGGGAAAAGAGAGCTGGACTTTTCTGCTGATGTTAATGGAAACACATTAAAGGTGACAGCTAAGGAAAAAGGAAGTCAGCTTTTTTCAGTGAATTTCTTTGAAGGCAGTGAGCTTAACTTGAAGCTATACTTGTCAGATAAACAATATACTAAAGTATTGGCGGAAATTAGCAACGGCAAAATTGCCATTCAGGAGCTGTCTGCTAAACAGGTTGATGTTCATACTGACAATGGCCGATTGGACCTCGCTAATCTTAATGCAGACAAAGTTAAGGCTAGGTCTGCCAATGGACGAATCCAGCTGGACAATGTTTCAGGCGAGATAGAAGGAAAAACAATGAACGGAAGTATAGAACTGAACACAGAGACATTGGATGAGGATATTCGCTTAGAAACAAATAATGGCGAAATTTCGATAACAACTGAAAAGGAGCCTGAGAATACGAGCATAACGGCAGAAACGGATAACGGTGATATTGAAATGTTCGACAATTCCAATTCAAACCTTATCTTCGGAAATGGCGGAAAGAAAGTAAGCCTAAAAACAAACAATGGTGATATCGAGGTAAATTAGTAAAAAAGGGCTCCTTTTCTATATGAAAAAGGAGCCTTTTTATTTAGGGAATTTTTATGAAATAAAGCTGTTGACAAGTAAACGTTTACACGATTACCTTTATATAGACCAATCGTTATAATTTTTTTAGGGAGGATATTAATTTGGGTGAAAAGGGAAACACTCGTGAGCTGATTCTGGAGACAGCCTCTCGATTATTCCAGACACAGGGCTATTATGGTACTGGCTTGAATCAAATAATTGCAGAGAGCAAAACGCCGAAAGGATCACTTTATTACTATTTCCCTAATGGTAAAGAGGAATTAGCAATAGAGGCAATAAAATATACAGAAAATCTACTGCTTCAGAAGACAAAGGAAATGCTGTTTTCTACAAGTGATCCAATAGTAGCTTTTCAGCTACATCTAAATGAGATTGCCGCTGATTTTGATAAAAAGGAAAGTGTACAGGGCATGCCGATCGGACTCATCGCATCGGAAACAGCATCGACTTGTGAGCCGATAAGAAAGGCGTGTGTAGTGTCATTTGAAAAGTGGCAAGCTGTTTATACGGAGAAGCTTAAAGAAAGCGGATTTCCTGCTGAAGAAGCTGCAGATTTAAGCATTGTTATTAATTCTATGATAGAGGGAGCAATTGTGTTGTGTTTGACAAAACAGTCAGGCAAACCATTGAGAATTGTTTCCGAAAAGCTTTCAAAGCTGCTGTCTCAAGAAAAGTAAGAAAGAAGGGGATTAAATAATGGAAATGAATATGGACGCGGTAAAGGGGAAGTCAATGGAGGGCAAGCAGTTTAGAACAGTGCCTATCGTAGCTTCTTTCCTGATTGCCGGTTTTATAGGTATGTTCAGTGAAACAGCCTTAAATATGGCATTAAATGATTTGATTACAATTTTTAATATTGCGCCGACAACGGTTCAATGGCTTACAACTGGATTTTTGCTGACATTAGGAATTCTTGTTCCGATTTCAGGGTTATTATTGCAATGGTTTGAAACAAGACAGCTATTCTTTGCTTCATTGGCCTTCTCTATTCTCGGAACGTTGATTGCTGCTCTTGCACCGACCTTCGAATTTTTGTTAGTGGCTAGAATCGTGCAGGCTGTTGGTACTGCATTGCTGCTGCCTTTAATGTTTAATACGATACTGCTTATCTTCCCTCCAGAAAAAAGAGGAGGAGCTATGGGAATGATCGGGCTTGTTATCATGTTCGCTCCCGCTACTGGACCGACGATTTCAGGTTTGATTATTGAAAATCTTACATGGCATTGGATTTTCTGGATTTCCTTACCGTTCTTAGTATTTGCTTTATTATTCGGAATTCGTTATATGGAAAATGTCTCAACTGTAACTAAACCGAAAATAGATATATTATCAATCCTGCTTTCTACATTAGGATTTGGTGGAATTGTGTTTGGCTTCAGCAGTGCTGGAGAAGGTGGAGATCACTCAGGTGGCTGGGAAAGCCCAGTTGTCATTGTCTCATTAATTGTAGGTGTGCTTTCACTGCTGTTATTCTCTATTCGACAGCTTAAAATGGAACAGCCTATGATCAATCTGCGCACATTTAAATACCCAATGTTTGTATTAGGACTTCTATTAGTATTTATGTCAATGATGATTATTCTTTCTACCATGCTGCTACTTCCAATGTACCTGCAGGGCGGTTTGGGATTAACTAGCTTTACAGCAGGTCTATTATTGCTTCCTGGTGGCTTAATTAATGGATTCCTATCACCTGTTATGGGAAGGCTGTTTGACAAATATGGACCTAAGTGGCTTGTCCTTCCAGGGCTTGCATTGTGTACAGTAGTGCTTTGGTTCTTCACTGGTGTTACAACTACGTCAACAGTTGCTTTAATTATCGTGCTGCACAGCTGTTTAATGATTGGAGTTTCTATGATCATGATGCCAGCACAAACAAATGGGTTGAATCAGCTTCCACCACAGCTATATCCTGATGGAACTGCAATCATGAATACATTACAACAGGTTGCTGGTGCTATTGGTACGGCAATTGGTGTTTCTATCTTGGCATCAGGTCAGAAAACCTTCTTGGCAGATGTAAGTAATCCAGCGGATCCAGCTAATATCCCGGCAGCTTTAACTGCTGGTGTGCAAAATGCCTTTATTTTTGCACTGATTGTTGCAGCAATTGGATTTGCTTGTAGTTTCTTTATTAAAAGAGTTAAACCAAAGCATTAATAATAGAAGAAAGCAGTCTACTTTATGTAGACTGCTTTTTTTGTTTCAAAAATTGTAGAATTACCACGGATTTCTCTAAGTTACAGTCGACAAATCTACTGGATATGCTTTTTTATGAAGGCTTTTCTAAAACCAAAGCACTAATTTTCTTCATTATTAAAACTATCTTTACAAACATTTACCAATATTTAATTTTCGCTAAACGATTCCCATACAATCTAATTCTATACTTGACACAAAGGTTCAAAATACACATAAACAGTCTACGAGGTGACAATAAATGCGTGAAAAGAGCTTGAATATCTACCACGATTATTCCATTGTCGAAGGGGAAAACTTCTCCGTACCAAAGGAAGCAGCATACTACTTGTATACGAAAAGGTGTTTAGATCTGCTGCTTGCAAGCATTGGAATAATCTTGGCGATACCAATCATAGCTGTCTTCGCTATCCTAGTTGTATTAGAGAGCCCTGGCTCACCATTTTATATCCAGCAGCGAGTTGGAAAAAACGGAAATTACTTTAACTTAATAAAGCTTCGCTCGATGCATAATGACGCGGAAAAGGAAGGCGCTAAATGGGCTGAAGCAAATGATCCACGTGTAACAAAGATTGGGAATTTTATGAGAAAAACAAGAATAGACGAGCTTCCACAGCTTTTATCTGTTTTGAAGGGTGACATGTCCATTATTGGCCCACGCCCGGAAAGACCAGTATTTACAGCTCAGTTTGACAGTGAAATACCTGGCTTTGCAAAAAGGCTTGCAGTAAGACCTGGTTTAACAGGGCTCGCACAGGTAAGTGGTGGGTATGAAATCACTCCTGGTGAAAAGCTTAAGTATGACCTTGAGTACATATCCAACCTGACGTTTAAGCTGGAGTTAAAAATCATGCTGAAGACAGTAAAAGTATTGGTTACTGGAGAGGGTGCCCGTTAATTGTTTACATTCGCGCAGGAGAAATCAGCATTTTCAACATATAGCAGTCTGTAGTTAGTGCTGCTTTTTAAGACAAGCTGGTTTTTCTCATTGTGTGGTTAGAGGACGTGCTTTATTCACTAAAAAAGGCACCTCCTATTTTTATATTTGGAAGTGTATTTTCGGATTTTAGTCTACCCGCTTTGGGCTAGTTAAATTCTGTTTTATTAGGATAAAATAGTTGGCTGTTGTAAATACATTTGTGTATGTTCAGCCTATTAGTATGCTTTATTTCCGAAGTTATCAGTTGGTTTAAATAAAACGAAAAAGGAAGAGAAGCATGAAGATTCTTTGGATTACGAGCGTTTATCCAAGTAAAGAACAGCCTGGCAATGGCGTATTCCATGAGACACAGGTTCAAGCTTTAAAAAAACTTGGGCTTAGTATAACGGTAATCTGTCCAACACCGCAAAATCACGCCGTTATAAGGACGTTAAAGAAAACATATAAGCAAAAGAGCTTGCCGTTCTTTGAAGTGCGAAATGGAGTGGAGGTTTATCGGCCGATCTACACAGCACTTCCAGGGCAACTCAGATGGGCACAGCCTGATAAAAGAATTGCTAAGGCAGTTTTGGAGACGATCCAAGATAAGCAAATCCAATTTGATATGATACACGCTCATTTTGCTATGCCGTCAGGAGGTGCTGCCCATATCGTTTCAAGAGAGCTGGAAAAACCATGGCTGCTTACACTGCACGGAAGCGATGTACATGTTTATCCCTCCTTCAGCAGGAGTGCGAACCGTGCATTTCAGCGCTCTGTTCACGCTGCTGATGAAGTAGTAGCTATTGGAAGGAATCTCGCTGAAGCAGCCCAGAAAAAGACGGGGAGGAAAAGCATTGTTCTGCCGATTGGTATAAATCTCTCTGAATTTAATTATGAAGAAATACCGAAGGAGAAGGTCAGAAAGGAGCTTCAGCTTCCTGCTGACAAAAAGCTAATTACCTTTATTGGCAGGCTTGTGAAGGAAAAAGGAGTTTACGAGCTTGCGGATAGTCTAAACCGTTTGCCAGACGATATGGCTGTTGTGTTGGTCGGAGATGGTCCGGCAAGGGATGATTTGAAAAAACATGAACACTATGGAAAACGGCTGTTTCTGCCAGGTCAAATTAGTAATGATAAGGTGAAAGACTTCTTACAGGCAAGTGATATATTCGCGTTGCCTTCCTATTCTGAAGGAATGCCAACTGTTGTTATTGAGGCAATTTCTATGAAGGTACCAGTTGTTTGTACAGCAGTAGGAGGTGTCCCTGACCTTTTCGGTGAGTACAGTCATTTGCTGATACAGCCGAAATCGGTCGACAGCATTGTTGAAAGAGTAATGGACTATACATCAGGTAAATACGATCTTTCTGCTATTAAAGGAAACTTGTTTAAGTCAGTACAAGACAACTTTCATGTAGGCAGGAATGCCGTAATCTTAGAAGAACGCTATCGAAAACTGGCATTGGGTCAAAGTCATTTAACAAAGCATTAAGGGGGAGTAAGGATGAGCAGAGTAGTTATAACAGGAGGAGCAGGATTTATTGGTTCCCATATTGCAGAAGAGTTGTTAGCGAATAATTATGAAGTGATTGTAATAGATAATTTAACTACAGGTAATTATCGAAATATTAGCCATCTTCCAATTAAATTGTACGAATATGATATTACCGATTCCTCCAGCATAGATTTCATTTCTTCTTTAGAACCAGAGTACATTATCCATCAAGCTGCTCAAGTGAGTGTGGCCGAATCAGTCCATGATATTCTCCATGATGAAAATGTTAATGTGAAGGGATCATTGCATGTTATTAAAGCAGCTATAAAAGCATCTGTTAAAAAGCTCGTGTTCGCATCGTCTGCAGCTGTCTATGGAAATCCGGTTTTCTTGCCTGTTACAACAGATCATCCGACAATGCCAGAATCTCCATATGGTTTGACAAAGCTGACGGTGGAGAGGTATTTGCAAATGGCCTATAAGTTTTATCAATTGCCATACAGCATTCTTCGTTACAGTAATGTTTACGGTCCAAGACAGGATGCAAAGGGAGAAGGTGGTGTCGTCTCTATTTTTGCTGACAAGATAGCTGAAAGAAAAGCACCAGTTATATTTGGAGATGGAGAGCAGACAAGGGACTTCATTTATGTAAAGGATGTCGCAAAAGCAAATGTTAAAGCCTTAACGGCTCAAGGTAATATATGTGTGAATATTTCTACTCAGACGCAAATTACAGTCAATGCGTTATGGGAGACAATGGTTAGAGCAGGTGATATTCAATTAAAGGCAGAGCACCAGGAAGCTAGGCCGGGAGATATTTTGCATAGTACCTTATGTAATAAAAAAACGTTAGAACTATTGGATTGGGCCCCGCAAACAAGCCTGGAGGATGGTTTGAAGGATACATTAGCTTTTACGAGAAGTCTACTCCAAGGCACAAATTGACTAACGGAAAGAAAGGGTCTGAACAGTAAATGGAAAGCAAGCAACTAGTCCGCCAGACAATTGGAGCGCTAATCGTTGTCATGGTGTTACTCCCCCTTCTTTATGCGATGAGGGAAGCCGATATGAGGCTTGCGCTTCTTCTGCTTGTGAGCTTAGTGGGGCTGCTCCTTTTTTTATATTTAAAATCGACGTTTGGCTTGGAGGATATGGCGAGGGGAGCAGTATATGCAACCCTCGTTACTACCTTTTTGAACCAGTCTATTTTAAGCGTCAACATTGGTTTTTTTAGTTTATTTCTTTACAGAATTTTACTCATTGCCGCAGTAGCCACTTATATCCTGTATACACTTTCAGAAAAAGGCCTAAAAGCAGATTTTGACGGGATTTCTGTTAAAGGTATATGGCTGTTTTTAGCTATTTGGCTTGCCTATGGGACAGTATCAATGCTTTGGTCGAAATCTATTATTGATAACTTCAAGTATATGTCTCTCATGTGGATGGGGGTGTTATTCGTATACTTGGCCAATGTCATATTTACGCGAATATCCCGTCTATTAATCTTTTACGGAATTTGGATGGGAATGACCATCTTTTTGTTGGTGCTTGGATTAATAAATCATTTTCTTCGTATTCAACTGCCGAGCTCAAGTCTATATGGTGCTAGTGAATATAGGAATGGCTTTCCAACAGCAGTGTTTACGAACCAGAATGATTTTGCTACGTTTTTAAGCATTACATTCTTTTTCTACGTGGCAGCAGCCAAAAACAGCAGTAGTTTAAAGGTACGGTTACCTGCGCTTTTTTTGAGTATTTTAACCCTTTATGTCCTTTATTTGACTGAATCACGTGCAGGCATACTTGCAGTCATTATTGGGCTGTGCTTATATGTCTTCCTGCTGGTAAGTGACAAAGTGAAAAAGCTGCTTTTAATAGGTTCTGTCTCTGTAGCAGGGATTGCTATTCTATTACTTTCTGGAAGAATATTAGACAAACTCCAGCTCGCTTTCACGCAAGCAAGCTATTATGGTGCAACTGAAACAATGCCCTCCAACTTAGCGAGAATAAATTTGCTGCGAAACACCCTTCAGTATATCCTTGATACTTTCGGATTAGGCGTGGGAGCAGGAAATATTCCATATTATTTAAAGCACAATCCAGCCTTTTCAACAGGTGGTGTACTGCAAGTACATAATTGGCTGGCTGAAATAGCTGGCAACTTTGGGGTTTTTATTCTTCTCGGTTATGTCGGGTTAATCCTTTCATTATTTATCCAATTGTACAGGATCTACAGAAAGGCTAACGGCCGAGCTTATAAAATGCTTTTAGAGGCAAGTATGGTCGGACTGGCAGCATTTATGGCGTCTAGCATCAGCCCGAGTACAATCAGTAATTTGTATTTTCATTGGGTATTGATGGGCTTTGTCATTTCCGTTCTGTCAGTATTTAAAAACAGACTTAACACCGTGGATAAGGGGATTGAAATTCATGAAAGATAGTTTGAAACGTATTGTTGGCAGATTGAAGAAATATGGATGGGCAATTTTAATTATATGCCTAGCAATGCCAATTCTCGGCTGGTTTATGCCTATAGGTAACAACAACGGGCAGTCGGAATATAGTTCAGAAGCGATAATTAAACTGGGAAACTATGAAAACAGCTATTTAACTAATGCCGATCAGCTTGTTTCCTTGTTATCAAATGAAACATCATTTAAAAAAATTCTGCCAGATGTTTGGGAGGAAGGCATTACGGAAGAGCTAACTGTCTCTGTTACCCCAAGTAAATTGGTTGTGTTGAATATAACAGGGAATGATGAACAAACAGTAGACAGACTTTCTGAAATGGAGAATGCAATCATGAAGCTAGATCAGTCTGCCTATGAGGAAAAAAGCGAAATAATTGAATCTAGCATACAAGCTTTAGAGTCAGCAAGTGCGAGCAGTGATGCGATTGTTGACCAAGAGCGTTTTCTGTATGAATTGAAAACAGAAAAGCTTGGCTTAGAACCAGCTATGTTAATCAAGGAAGCTTATTTAAAGGGGCAGATCCAAGAGGCTTCTGCAAAGGATAGAGTTGTTTTAGGTGCGTTATTAGGTATTCTCGCTAGTGTTCTAATCCTAATCACCCCAGAATTCATCCGAGCACATTCTAAATAATGAGGTGTCTTTGTGAAAGAACTGGTTTCAATAATTATGCCGTCTTACAACAGCAAGGATTTTATTTCTGATAGTATTCAGTCTGTTATGAGTCAGACCTATTCCAATTGGGAGCTGATTATTGTAGATGATTGCTCGACAGATGGAACCCAAGCACTTTTGACTGAATGGGAACAAGCAGATAATAGGATACATGTGAAGTACAGAAAAGAAAATGGTGGAGCAGCCATGGCAAGAAACATGGCTATAGATAATGCTTCTGGAAGATATATTGCCTTTTTAGACAGTGATGATAGATGGAAGCCACATAAACTGGAGCTGCAGCTTGGCTTTATGCAGGAAAACAGCTATGCTTTTACATTCTCTTCCTATGAATATATATCAAGAGATGGTGAATCACTTAAGAAGTGGGTCCATGCACCAAAGGTCATCTCCTATCAAGATATGCTGAAAAATACAATCGTGGGCTGTCTAACAGTTATTGTTGACCGAAGCATTGTTGGACCATTCCAGATGCCGAACATACGGACTCGGCAGGACTTGGCAACATGGCTTAGCATCTTAAAAAAAGGACATAACGCTTATGGAATGACTGAGATACTTGCAGAATACCGTGTTGGCAATGACTCTATCTCAAATAACAAATGGAAGTCAGCCCAGAAGACATGGTTTGTCTATCGGGAAATTGAGAGACTTAATCTAGCTAAAGCAGCTTGGTGTTTTTCGCATTATGCCTACCATGCGATAAGAAAAAGAATGTAAGGTGGTCTGGATGAAATCAATTCATGTACTTGTAGCAACTGGAGAATGGGAAAACGACCAATTGCGCTATAGAAGACATCGTTTGGCAGAATATTTACAAAAACAAGAGGATACACATGAAGTTATTTGGTTATGTCCTGGGAAATCACTGGACAATAATGCCGAGAAGCTGTTGGAAAATGGTGTTAGACAATGGAAAATTGCTGACCTAGGAGAAAGTAAACTATTACGTTTCAGTCGGTTTATTTCTATTTTCTATAAAAATAAACTAGCTTCACTTATTGCATATTTAAGGGATAAAAAGGATATGTATGAGATTAAGCTATGGTACACATACCCCGCATTTCCAAATTTGGCAAATATGTTTTCTTGGAACAAGATAATATATGATTGCAGTGATCTATGGGCTGAATCAATTAATGGCAGTAAATCAGCAGTATCAATGCTCAAGCATAAGATAATACATAGTGGCGAGAGCACAATTATCAATAAGGCCAATATTATCACATGTACCTCTGTGTTTTTAGAGGAGCAAGTGAAGGAAAGATTGCAAGGCTCAAGCAGAGATAAGGTTTACACGTATGAGAACGGTGTGGATTTTTCCCTTTTTCAACACAAGGAAAAGGCTGATCATGTTATAGGTAAGGGTAATGGACCTGTGTTAGGGTATATTGGTGGCATAAAGCCGAAGCTGGATTTCGCCCTCATTCAGGCAACAGCAGAGAGCAGGCCGGATTGGCAGTTCCTATTTGTCGGGCCTGACGGAACGAATGGAAATGAAGAGTTTCAAAGACTGTTGAAGCTTCCCAATGTGACATGGACAGGTAGCGTACCTCCGCCACTAGTTTCTCATTATATGAATTTAATCGATATTGGCATAATGCCATACAAACCATCCATTTATAACAAAGCGATATTTCCTCTTAAACTTTTTGAATTTCTTGCTGCAGGAAAAGCAGCCATTGGAACGAATCTGCCATCCACACAGGGATATGCTGAAAAGGGTGTATATATTTGCCTAGAAGGCAGTGATACAGACAGCTTTATATTAGCCTGTGAGGAAATAAGGATAAATAAAGCGGTAAAGGATATAGAAGAAAGACGGATATCGCTAGCGAAAACAAAGGATTGGAACAGTATCTTTGCACAAATGACAAAGCTATGAAAGAAAAAACTCAACTATTATAAGCCCAAACCATTATGTGGAACTTTAAGCCTTCGCGTAATGATTTGGGTTATTTATTTTGGTTCCTCCTCTTCCTTTCATTTATTAATAAGCTAGTTAAAAGCGATTCTCGGTAAACAATGCTAAAATAATGGATAGTTCTAAGTGGCTATACTAAATTGTTAACAAAAAAGTCATTATATATATTCTCTTTTTTAATGGGAATAATGGCATAATATATACAGGAAAGACTTGCGAGGCGGTGTAATTATTTTGAAGAATGTAGTCGTTGTTGGTGGAGGCATAACAGGTTTATCTGCCATGTACTATTTACAGAAAATAAAAAGAGAACATAAACTGGATATCAAGCTTATATTAATAGAAGCAGAAAAGTCTCTAGGTGGAAAGATTCATACGATTCAAAAAGGGAACTTTATTATGGAAACCGGAGCGGATTCCATAGTAGCGAGAAACAAGAATGTTCTCCCTTTCGTCAAAGAGTTGGGATTAGAGGAAGAGCTTGTATATAATGCAACTGGAATTTCCTATATTCATACGAAGGATAAGCTTTTAGAAATACCAAAGGACTCTGTATTCGGTATCCCGATGACGATAGAATCCTTGTTTTCGAGTGAGTTAATTTCTACAAAAGGAAAGCTAGAAGCACTTAAGGACTTGTTTAAAACAAATAAACACTTTACGAAGGAAACCTCGATAGGAGAGTTCTTGGAATACTTTTTAGGGAAGGAAATCGTCGAAAAACAAATTACACCTGTATTGGCAGGAGTATATTCTGGAGGCTTATATAATTTGACGATGGCTTCGACCTTACCGTATTTGCTTGATTATAAAGAGAAGTACGGCAGCATCATTCACGGATTAGGAAAAAATAAAAGTCAATTTCAGTCTGCTTCGAATAAAAAATTTATATCCTTCCAAAATGGACTCTCGACAATTATTAACCGTCTTGAGGAAGTGTTGGAAGATGTTGAAATCAAAAAGGAAGCTGCAGTTGCATCCATTAGAAAAGTGGAGCAGGTCTACAGTATTGGTCTGGCATCAGGTGATATTCTACAGGCCGATCATATTGTGCTAACTGCACCGCATCAGGTTGCTGAAAAGCTGCTTGCGACAGAAGGTCTTGCAGAGGAGTTTGCAAAGCTTCAAAACTCGTCCAACATTACGATGTACCTTGCTTACGACATTCCAGACGATCGGCTTCCTAAGGATGGAACTGGGTTCATAGTTGCAGAGGACAGTGATTTAACCTGTAATGCATGTACATGGACAAGTAGAAAGTGGACACATACCTCTAAAAGCAGCAGCCTGTTGCTGAGATTATTCTATAAAAAGTCGAATCCGGCATTCAAGCATCTTAATTCATTAACAGAAGAGGAACTGTTAAAGGTAGCGGTTAAGGATGTTGAAAAGAGTCTCGGAATCACAGAAAAGCCAACAAGCTATGAAGTGACAAAATGGAATGACTTAATGCCTGTTTACTCGCTGCAGCATAAATCTGCAATTGATTCAATAAATAAGGGGATGGCTGAGCTTTACCCGAATATACTGCTCGCAGGCAGTTCTTATTATGGAGTGGGAATTGCTGCATGTATCGCAAATGGAGAGGAAATTGCAGTTGAATTAGCAAAATCTTTACTGTAGGTGAAAGGGTGCTGGTGTAAACCAGCACCTCTCTTATCACCGCTTCTTCTTAAATCTAATGAACACTAGGATTAGCAGCAGCAGGGATATAAAGAAGGCTGTGTAAGATACAGCAAGCTCAGTCTGCCAATTTTTTATCCCGATTGCAATATATGCCCATATAATTACGAGGGAATAAGCCCAATCCTTTTCCATAACACGGAAGAATATCCCCAAAATTCCGCCGATAGCAAGTAAAGAGACAGTCCAAAGTGGCTCAGGTGGACCTAATCCGATGTATGTGAGGAAATAGCTTATATTAACAATGGAAGCAACGGATATCCAGCCTATGTAAATCGAGAATGGAAAGACATCGAAAAAGCGATAAGCAGCAGATTTTATTGCTTTATAAAGTATAAGCAGTGTTAACAGCAATAATAGAATAACAATTACCGATATGGCAAACAGCTCATAGTGCCATACGAGAATCCAGGTAGCATTTAGGATACATGTAATCACGAATAGAATACTGCTTGTTTTCGTATACGAAATTCCCCTGTACTTTTTTATGAAGCCCCGTACGAGCCAGATGGCCAACAAAACGTAAATCAGTCCCCATATCATAAAGGCATAGGAGGCAGGAGTTATGAGCACTTCTAGCTTATTTGAAATTTCACCAGTTGTTTGACCGTTGATTGGGATAATATTGGCAAGTGCGTTTACTATGACCATAATCACATAAAACAACAGGCTAAGAATGAGATAGGACAATTCAAACCCTCCTTTTTTTCATTCTTATTCCACAAATCTGAAACATATAATCATCTGATGAAAATATTAGGAAAGATTTTGCTTTGATGGAGAACAATACTAATGATTTAATATATTCTTATTTTTTTGTAGAAAGCAACTTCATACATTTATTATAATGAAAGCTGAATGAAAAAAAGACATTAGAATTCCTAAATAGGGGCTATTAAAAATGATGGACCAAATTATATTGACATATATTGTAATAATGGCTACAGGCGGCGTATTGCAGCTTGTACTGGCTTTTATTGGCTATACAAATAGGCATGTTTTTGCAGGAACCCAAACATTTGCTTGGCTGTCGCTGTTTTCTGCCATTTATGCTTTTGGACATGCACTTGAACTTACGAGTACAACAGGGGAAGGCGTCATGTTTTGGGTTGTTTTTCAGTACTTAGGTATGCCTTTTTCTGCGCCAGCAACCTTGATTCTTGTTTTGCAGTATATAGGCCTAGATAAGCATATCAATAAAAAAACATTGTTTCTTTATTATCTTATCCCTTTGCTCACATTTCTTTTTATATCAACAAATAACTACCACCATTTATTTTACAAACATGTTAATTTTGTTCAGAACCATGGGGCCTTATTACTGGATATGACAGTTGGACAATGGTATGTTGTCCACGGAAGCTACACATTTGGCACATTGTTTGTCGCAGCACTTTTTCTAATATGGTATTGGATTAAGACAAAGACAAAGCATTGGAAACAAATTTTAACATTATTAATTGGCGTTTTGTTGCCGATCACAACATCCTTGCTGTATTTAATAGGAATGACACCATATAGCATAGACCCTGTACCAATTGTTATGTGTATCACAGGATTGTTGTATTTATGGGCGATTATGTCCACACATATGCTGACAGTGGCTCCTGTTGCTAAGGATTATTTGTTTGAAAGCATGAGGGACGCGGTCATTGTTCTGGATTTATCGAAAAAGGTGGTTGAATATAATCCACTTGCATCCCAGCTATTTCCGGCTTTGAAGAATGGAAAACGGATTGATGATATAATGATGTACAACGGTGATATCTTACCGTTTCATAACAGTGTGAATGAGAATTCTGTTAATGAGCTAGAATGGAAAGATAGAGACAAATATTATCAAATAAGAATTTCGCCAATTCATAAGCGAAATCATATTGTTGTAGGAACTGCAATTGTTATCAATGACATAACAGAGTTAAAGCAAGTACAGAAGCAGTTGCGAGAATTGGCCTATAATGATGGTCTTACTAAAATATATAATCGGACATATTTTATGGAGAAATCCAAGCAAGCAATTATGAAAGATAGCCAAGCTCAGGATTGTACATCCTTGCTTCTATTCGATGTAGATCATTTCAAAAGAATTAACGATACGTATGGACATTTTGCTGGAGATGATGCTTTACGACATATCGTCTCTGTTACACAAGGTCTGCTTGAGAAGGACATGCTTTTTGGCAGATATGGCGGAGAAGAGTTTGTTCTGCTGCTTCCTGGTTACTCCCTTGAATCAGCGGCAGAAGTAGCAGCTCGAATTAGAGCTAAACTTGAAGTGTCGAGTTTCTATTCAAAAGGAGATGCACTAACTATTACGGCAAGCTTTGGAGTTGCAGCTAAAAGGAATATTAGTAATCCTGAAGAAGCGTTAAGCGTTCTAGCCGAAAAGGCAGATCTGGCATTGTATGAAGCGAAACGAAATGGCAGAAACAGAGTGTATATCGAAATAAATAAAGAGTTTCGAGAACAAGGCTATATATATTCTGTAAAATAACTTTTAGGACAAGCATTTGCGCATGATTGCGTTAGGCAGGGAAAAGCAAGGAGTGAAGCTTCTAAATGAATATCCTTTCAGCAAAAGATGTAAAGATAGGCTATGACGAAAAAATTATTGTGGAGCAATTGAGTTTGGAAATAGAAACTGGGAAAATCACGACGATTATCGGACCAAATGGTTGTGGAAAGTCGACGATATTAAAGGCTTTAGCTAGGTTAAATAAAGTGAAGGCTGGCGCAATTTACTTGGATGGCGAAGCCATTCAAAAGATTCCCACCAAAAATATCGCCAAAAAAATGGCAGTGCTGCCCCAATCTCCAGATTCTCCGAACGGCTTAACAACGTATGAGCTTGTTTCCTATGGTCGCTCCCCTCATCAAAAGGGCTTTGGCAGATTAGGGGAAAGAGATAAAGAAGTAATTGAATGGGCCCTTGAGGTTACAGGCTTGTCTGAATGGAAATACCAAGAAGTAGATACCTTATCAGGCGGACAAAGACAAAGAGCATGGATAGCTATGGCAATTGCTCAAGAGACGGAGCTTCTTTTACTGGATGAGCCGACTACCTATCTTGATATGGCCCATCAGCTAGAGGTGCTTCAGTTACTTAAAAAGCTTAACGAAGAAGAGCAAAGAACAATTGTGATGGTGATCCATGATCTTAACCACGCTTCGCGTTTTTCTGATAAGATGATTGCAATGAAAAAGGGTCAGCTGATAAAAGAAGGTACACCGAATGAGGTAATGACTGCAGCGGTTTTGAAGGATGTTTTTCATGTGGATGCAGAAATAGTGACAGACCCAAGAACAAATAAGCCTGCTTGCTTATCGTATGACTTGGTAGGAATGGAACCGAGAAAAGAAAAATCGTTAGCTCCAAGCTGAGATAACGGCCAGTTATAAAGACATAAAGCAGCTGGTTACCTCATATAATGTTACAAAAATATAAAATTCATATAAAAAAGATAATTGTTGTCGTTAGGATAAGTAAGATTGTTATACAATGATAAAGTGCTTTTAAAGACCGAAATATTAACAGAAGGTTGAGATTATGAAAAATAATGATATGAAAGAAAAATTACTGCAGATAATGACAGAAGATGAAGTGAAAATAGATGAGCCATTAAGTCAGTATACGTATACAAAAATCGGCGGAAATGCAGATTACCTGTTGTTCCCGACTACGTTTGAACAGCTTCAGCAAGCTTATAAAATAGCGCTACTGGCTGAAATCCCAATTACGATTTTAGGAAATGGTTCAAATGTGCTAATCAAGGATGGCGGAATTCGCGGTGCTGTGTTCAACTTGACGAAGCTTGCGAATATTCGACTAGAAGGCGATAAGGTATTTGCTCAAAGTGGAGCAGCCCTCATTGACACATCTAGATTTGCATTGGAGCAATCCTTAACAGGTCTTGAATTTGCGTGTGGAATTCCAGGCTCAATCGGTGGTGCTCTTTACATGAATGCCGGAGCTTATGGTGGTGAAATTGCAGATGTGTTAGAAAGCGCCACTGTACTTACAGCTGAGGGTGAAATTATCTCTGTTCAAAAGGAAGACTTGGAACTAGGATATCGCACTAGTAATATTGCGAAAAACAACTATGTAGTGATAGAAGCAGTCTTTCAGCTTCAAGCTGGAAGCTATGATGTGATTAAAGCGAAGATGGACGAATTAACCTATCTTCGAGAATCAAAACAGCCTTTAGAATATCCGTCATGCGGCAGTGTCTTCAAAAGGCCGCCAGGTTACTTTGCCGGAAAATTGATCCAAGACAGCAATCTTCAAGGAACAAAAATTGGAGGGGCGCAAGTCTCTACAAAGCATGCCGGCTTTATCGTAAACGTAGATAATGCGACTGCAGACGATTATATTTCCCTAATCAAACATGTACAAAAAACGGTCAAAGAGAATTATGACGTTAACTTGGAAACAGAAGTTAGAATAATTGGGGAAGATAAGTAGTTGTAAAAGGAAAAGCCACATTGCCTAGTAAAGCAATGTGGCTTTTTTTTTCATTATTTTTTAGTTAGTCCTTGGTTTGTCAGGATATTTTCCGGATATTTACTTTTTATTATCTTTGTAAATTTGTATAAAAAATATCCCAATAGACTTCCAAATACATTCAAAATAAAGTCATCAATATCTGCGGCACGCCCAACTGTAAAAAAGTACTGAGTAACCTCAATTGTTAACGAAGCAAAGGCCCCTAGAAAGATTGTCACAAGCCATTTGAATCTGCGCCGATAAATGGAGGGTACTAGTAAGCCAAAAGGAATAAACATGATAATATTGCCTAGTGTATAAAGCATCCAAAAAATAGAAGGCTTATTTTCATATTGATAAAGTATTTGCACATACGGTACCAAGTTGATATTCCCTCTATTGCCAGAAGGAGTGAAATGGAAGGGAGTCAATGTAACATACATGACCATCAATAAATAAAGAAAAAAGATATTAACGAGAAATTCTCTTTTCGCGTTGATAACTTGTTTTTTCTTCGAACGATAAATTCTGTAGTAAACCCACATTGGGACAAGCAGAAGGAGGATTATTGGGAAGTTGAGAGCCAATTCGATATCCGTCTGAATCCATATGATAAATAAAAGAGTCAGAAAAGCTAGTAGGATGATTTTTTTCGGTATGTACACTTTCAAATCTCAAAATCCTTTCATGTTATAAATACATTATATATATATGGTCTCTTAAATTAAAGTAGAAGGCGAAAATGCAGAAGTGCAGATTACTTTACTATTTATCCAAGGATTCCCATAATAGAAGAGAAGGGCAATATTCTTCGCAGGAATTTGATTTTCCTACAATCCCGAATATGGAAACAAGGAGATGGATTATTTTGAGTAGCAAAGTTCAAATTGGAAAAACCTCAATGCAAGTGACAAAGCTAGGTTATGGAGCAAACTCTGTTGGAGGACATAATTTATTTCCTAACTTAAAAGATGCAACTGGTAAGGAAGTAGTCAATGCGGCCTTGGATGCAGGAGTAGACTTTTTAGATACTGCTTTTATTTATGGGCTTGGAAAGTCAGAGGAATTGATCGGGGAAGTGCTCAAAGAGCGTGGAAACAGAGATAAAGTAGTAATTGCCAGCAAAGCAGCGCATAAGCCAGTGGACGGAAAAATTGTGTTAGATAATAGCCGTCAATTCTTAAGAGACTCTGTAGAGGAAAGCTTGAAAAAACTGCAGACTGATCATATTGATTTGTTTTATGTTCATTATCCAGATGGTACCACTCCATTGGCAGAAGTGGCAGGTACGCTTAAGGAGCTAAAGGACGAAGGGAAAATTGGAGCAGTTGGCGCATCTAACTTAAATGCAGAGCAATTAAAGGAATTTAACAAGGATGGTTACTTGGAAGTCTTTCAAGGAGAATATTCGCTTTTGAAAAGAGAAGCGGAAAACTCCTTTTTGCCATATTGTGTGGAAAACGGCATAAGCTTTGTACCATATTTCCCGTTAGCATCAGGTTTGCTGACAGGAAAGTTCTCCAAGGATGCTAAATTTGATGATATCCGGGCGAAGGATCCGCTTTTTCAAGGAGATGCATTCCTGCAAAACTTGGAAAAGGTTGAGCAGTTAAAAGCATTGGCTAAAGAAAAGGGCTTTGATGCAACTCACTTGGCGCTAGCGTGGCTTTTAAAGCAGCCTGCAGTGGATGTAATTATACCAGGCGCTAAAACGGTCGCACAGCTGCAAAATAACTTAAGAACATTAGATGTCGATTTGACAGATGATGAAACAGCAAGGATTAGCAGGATCTTTTCCTGATTAGTTTGATGTGCACCCTAATTTGCTAGGGTGCTTTTTTTATAAGAATAAAGCTATTTTGAAATAATAAATCGGCAACAGTCTAGTAGAAGGGAAGAATAAACAAAAGTGGAATTATGTTAGAATACTTAACGTTAAATGTGATGATGGTCCTTATTTTAAAAGATAAAGCGTGTTTTATTTGATATATATATTTTTTCTGAAAACGATGAGAAGAAATTATACCAATTTTTCTATGATAGTGTTACAATGATTTAAAGTTTAAATATACAGATAATTCTTTTTAATCGGAAAATGGAGGGGTATAAGTGGCAGAGTTAAGAAGCAACATGATCAAAAAAGGTTTCGACCGTGCACCGCACCGAAGCCTATTGCGAGCAGCAGGGGTAAAAGAAGAGGATTTCAATAAACCATTTATTGCGGTGGTAAATTCATATATTGATATTGTTCCAGGACATGTCCATTTACAAGAGTTCGGAAAAATCGTGAAAGAAGCGATTAGAGAAGCGGGCGGAGTGCCATTTGAAATGAATACAATTGGTGTTGATGATGGGATTGCTATGGGTCATATTGGGATGAGATATTCTCTTCCAAGTAGAGAAATCATTGCAGACTCTATTGAAACAGTAGTTTCTGCGCACTGGTTTGATGGAATGGTTTGTATCCCGAACTGCGACAAAATCACACCAGGGATGATGATGGCAGCGATGCGCCTTAACATTCCAACAGTATTTGTCAGCGGCGGACCAATGAAGGCTGGGGTTACAAGCGATGGTAAAAAGATTTCTTTATCATCTGTATTCGAAGGTGTAGGAGCTTTCCAATCAGGAAAAATTGATGAAAAAGGATTGCTGGAATTAGAGCAATTTGGCTGTCCGACTTGCGGATCATGTTCAGGTATGTTCACAGCTAATTCCATGAACTGCTTAGCAGAAGCTTTAGGACTTGCTTTGCCAGGAAACGGAACGATTCTAGCTGTTGCTCCAGAGCGCAGAGATTTCGTTAAGAAATCAGCAAAACAACTAATGGAATTAATTGATAAGGACATCAAGCCGTTAGATATCGTAACAGAAAAAGCGATCGATAATGCATTCGCATTGGACATGGCATTGGGCGGTTCGACAAATACTGTCTTGCATACATTGGCATTAGCTAATGAAGCAGGAATTGATTATCCGCTTGAAAGAATTAATGAAGTGGCAAGCAGGGTTCCTCATCTGTCGAAATTGGCTCCTTCCTCTGATGTCCATATTGAAGATTTACATGAAGCTGGTGGTGTTTCAGCAGCACTTAATGAGCTGTCGAAAAAAGAGGATGCCCTTCATTTAGATACATTGACTGTAACCGGCAGAACACTTGGTGAAAATATTGCTGGCTGTGAAGTACAGAACTATGATGTTATTCGTCCAATTGATAATCCGCATACAGAAAAAGGTGGATTGGCAGTATTGTTCGGAAATTTGGCTCCAGATGGTGCAATCATCAAAACAGGCGGGGTCCAAAATGGTATCACAAAACACGAAGGGCCTGCTATTTGTTTTGAATCACAAGAGGATGCCCTTGAAGGAATTTCAAAAGGCAAGGTACAGCCTGGCCATGTTGTAATCATCCGCTATGAAGGTCCAAAGGGTGGACCGGGAATGCCGGAAATGCTTGCACCGACTTCGCAAATTGTGGGGATGGGTCTTGGACCAAAAGTAGCGCTTGTAACAGACGGACGATTCTCTGGAGCTTCCCGCGGCTTATCTATCGGTCATGCTTCACCGGAAGCTGCTGAAGGCGGTCCGCTTGCATTCGTAAAAGACGGCGATCATATTGTTATTGATATCGAAAATCGTACAATGGATGCTATCGTTGACGAAGCAGAATGGGAACAAAGAAAATCGGAGTGGAAAGGCTTTGAGCCAAAAGTTAAAACAGGCTATCTTGCTCGATACTCTAAATTGGTTACTTCCGCAAGTACTGGCGGAATCATGAAAATCTAACAAAAAAAGTCGATGGTAATTACTCCATCGACTTTTTTTGTTTATCTTCCGTATGAATACTCTGAACTTGGAGGATATCAAGCAGGAATACAAATACAGGTATCCCGAGAATTAAGCCCCAAACTCCAAAGAAATGCTCTGAGAAAATCAGCACAATGAATGTGAAGAAAACAGGCAAATCTGTTTTGGAAGACATTAATTTTGGGTTAAGAACATAGGCTTCCAGCGCATGTATTATGCAGATAAATACGATGAGGATAATTATATACATATAACCGCCAATCGTATAACCAATTGTTAAAAGCGGGATTAGAGAAATAATAACTCCAGCTACGGGTATCAAACCAAATAGGAAAACCATGATGGAAAGGCCGAGCAATTGAGGGAATCCTAAAATCCATAAACCAATCGTTGTTAAAATACAATTGACTAACGCAATAATAAACTGTGCTTCAAGAACTTTCCCGAATGTTAAAACGAATTTTTTTCCGAAAAAAGCTATCTCGTTATAAAAAGCAGCAATCTTGCTTGTTTTAAAATTTTCTTTGTATTTAATGAGTCTTGGCTTTTCCAGCAAGAAGAAAAAGCTTAATATAATCGCGAGCAAGAACTGAATGCTAAATGCACTGATATTCGTAAAGTATACGACAATAAAACCAAGTCCTTGTTCCAAATAGCTGTTAATGTCCCTAGCTTGAATGGCTGTTACTACATAATTCAAGACGGCATTATCGTGAGGGCGAGAGTAAAAATCAATAAGCTGCCTAATCAATGCTGTAATTTCCTCAACGAGCATCGGTAAATACTTAATAAATCCATACGACAATAAACTGATTGTTATAAGGTAAAGCAGGCTGACGATAATGTTTCTTTTGATTGGGATTTTTTTAGAAATAATTTTTTCTAGCCTATCCATTAAAAATGAAAGGATAAAGGTAAAAAGCATTAGGTTAACCATACTTCTTAAAAAGTAAATCCCCAGAATAAGCAATCCGAAAATGACAATTCGTTTTGCACTTTTATTTGCTATTAATTTATTTACTAACTCCATTCTCCTTCTCCTGACCCTTATTGATATACATCTTTACCTTAATTTTACCTTAAATGGAGAAATATCATAACAAAAAGTTATGATATTTGGCTAGTTTTTTTCTTTTTTGTGTCAACTTTTTTCCATTTAAAGATTTTATTCAGGAAATAGAAGATTTTTGATGATTCTTTTGTCAGCAAAGGACCTAAAATAGCCAGTATTAATACGTAAAGGGCAGAGAATGGTTTGAGCATTGGCATGAGACCGCCAGCGATTCCTAAGTTTGCGACAATGATGGAAAATTCACCGCGAGACACAATGGTTAAGCCGATGTTTGCGGATGCTTTATGTGACAAGCCTGTTCTTCTTCCGGCAATCATACCTGCGATAAAGTTTCCGAGAATGGTCAGAATGACAGCGCCAAGAGTAAACCAGATTGCACCGCCTAACTCAAATGGGTCAATCGTTAATCCGAAGCTGAAGAAGAAAATAGCTCCGAAGAAATCACGGAAAGGAACAACAAGCTGTTCGATACGATGGCTGTGCTCTGTTTCAGAGAAAACAAGTCCAAGTAGTAGTGCGCCAATAGCTTCTGCAACATGGATTGTTTCTGAGAAGCCTGCAACAAAAAACAGTGCTGCGAAGATGACAATAATAAAAATCTCGTTAGAAGAGATATCTAGCAGTTTATTTAATAGAGGTGCACCTTTTCGGGCAATAACGAAAAATAGTAGCATATATCCGAGAGCAGTACCAATGCTAAGCAGTGTTCCGCCGATGGATGTGGCGTCTCCTAAAACGAGACCAGAAATGACTGATAAATAAACGGCAAGGAAAATATCCTCAAACATGATAATACCGAGTATTAGCTCAGTTTCAGCATTACCAGTTCTACGTAAATCGACGAGTACTTTTGCTACTATTGCGCTTGAGGAAATAGTAATAATACCCGAAATAATAAAGACCTCGATTACGTCAAAGCCATTTAAGAAGCCGTATATAAGCCCTAGTGAGAAGTTAATTATTATATATATTGTGCCGGCAGTGACAATAGAGCGGCCTGATTTAATCAGTTTGCCAACGGAGAATTCCAACCCTAAATAGAAGAGGAGGAATAGCACACCGATTCTGCCCATAAAGTTAATGATTTCGGCACTTTCAATGAATCTGAGGTCAATGATTCCAAAATGGGGTGCATGGGGACCAACCAACATGCCGACAATGATTAAAAATGGAATAATGGAGAACTTCAGTTTGCCCGCCAAAATGGCTGCAAGGGCAACTAGAAGTAACGCGGTACCAACTTCAAAAACTAAGTGATCCATTAAGTGTCACCTCCAGTGCTTTTAGTCAATTGCTCAAGTATTATTTTCTTTAAGTGCTGCCTTTCTCCTGATATGACAAGGGTGTCGCCTGCTTCAACTAATGTGTCTGGCCCAGGGCTAAGCATCTTGTCAGCGCCTTTTTTCATGATGGCAATAACATTTACTTTGTAGTTGTTGCGAATATCCATATCCCCAATCGTATGATTCGCAGCTTTAGAGTCGCGTTCCACCTTATACCATTCGATAATTAAATCATTAAAGGCCATTTCGATATTTTCTAGAGCTTTTGGTTTGTACGCCATCCCGCCAAGGATACCTGCAATTTGTCTTGATTCTAAATCGTTGAAAGTAACGCTTGAGATGCTTTCCTCATGGTCATCATCATCAAAATGATAAACCTCGCGTCTGCCATCATCATGAATGACAATTACTACCTTATCGTTGTTTTTTGTTATTAGTTCGAATTTTTTTCCAATGCCAGGGAGTTCAGTCTCTCTGATATTCATCTTTCTTTCCTCCTTAATATATTTTTTATAAATTTACATCGATGCGAGGAATGGTTACCTCTTCTTTGTTAATCCCAAGGAACTTGTAAGTCTCTTGCTTTGTAGAATGGTGGAAATGCTTTTGCAGTAAGGAAATAGCAACACCTCGCTTATAAGCATGATAGCCAAATGTCTTGCGCATCGAATTAGTGCCGATATTGGAGCCGATGCCTAACGCTTCAGCAGCCTGGTGAATGATTCTGTATGCCTGCTGTCTGCTAAGATGGTTTTTGGATTTTTTCGACTGGAATAAATAGCTGTCAGGTTCATGATTGCATGTTGAGACATAATGCAATATTTCCTTTTTTACCTTTTGGTTTAAATAAACCTTACGCTCATCCCGAAGATCATCCTTTTTAATCGTGTAGAAATCGCAGATTCCATCTCCCTCAAGAAGATCCGAAATACGGATATCTAATAGCTCCGTTATCGTCAAACCAGTATTGATGCCAAGCAAAAACAGCAAGTAGTCACGTTCAGATTGTTTTTTTAAGTAACGCTTCATGCTGTTTATCTGCTTTAAGTCCTTTATTGCTTCTACAACTTCCATATTCTTTGCTCCTTTAGATATAATGTAACTCAACATATAAAAATAATAGTATTGAGTAACATAACTTAATTATAGGGTATTACCGAAGATGAGTCAAATGTAAACGTTCCAATATGCAACAATGCTTGTATTCCAACATTTAGACTAGCTTAGAAAGGGTTTTTTCTTGAATATTATTCGTGTTCACCTATATAATTATTTCATTCAATTAAAACGTTTTTATGGGGGGTGGAAGAAATGGGGCTGTGCAACTAAAGGAAATTACAAACAGGGTAAAACGAAGTGATATTCATTACACGAACCAAAGTCTATCCATCCAGAATTTCTGCTGCATATTATGTGTTACGGTGATGCTGCAATAAGTTTCATTATATAGATGAAGTAATGCATAGAAAAAAGGCTTAAATTGGATGAGATTATGATATGTAATGATATATTGCCCCCATTACAAATCGCAGTAAGCAACCCAGAAATATGTGGGGGATTGTCCTGTGAATATGCATTTGGGTGCCAACATAAAAAGAAGGAAGTTAGAAATACTATTTCAGATGAGAGTATTTCCTTCTTTGCAGACATTGCTGCTAATTTAAGCTAATTTTCTTATAATATCAGGAGGTGTAAGCCTTTTTAGGCTGTTCATTGGAAATTTTTAATATAATTTTATTCGCAATACTTATAGCTTTTACAGGTTTTTTCGTTGCAACAGAGTTTGCAATCGTTAAAGTAAGGGGTTCAAGGATAGATCAGCTTGTAGCAGAAGGAAGAAAAGGTGCGTTAGCTGCGAAAAGAGTAACTAGCCACCTTGACGAATATCTGTCAGCTTGTCAGCTAGGTATTACAGTAACAGCGCTAGGTTTAGGGTGGATTGGTGAACCTACGGTGGAAGCAATTCTTCATCCGGTATTCGAGAAGTTTCATGTATCGGGGTCTGTTTCGACCATTTTATCTTTTGGGATAGCCTTTGTGTCTGTTACCTTTATCCATGTGGTTGTCGGAGAACTTGCTCCTAAAACAGTCGCTATCCAAAAAGCTGAAATGATTACTTTGCTTTTCTCTCCACCAATTATTTGGTTTTACAGGTTGTTGTATCCATTTATTTGGCTTTTGAACGGATCTGCTCGTGTTTTAACAGGAATGTTTGGCCTAAAGCCAGCATCAGAGCATGAGCTTGCCCACTCAGAAGAGGAACTCCGTATTTTAATGTCTGAAAGCTATAAAAGCGGTGAAATAAATAAAAATGAATTAGCATACGTAAACAATATTTTTGAATTTGATGAGAGAATAGCGAAGGAAATTATGGTTCCTCGAACAGAGATGGTAACAATCAGTTTAGACAATACCTTTGATGAAATTATGGACATTTTAGAAGAGGAAAACTATACCCGTTATCCATTAGTGAATGGTGATAAGGACAATGTTATCGGTTTAATCAACATTAGAGAATTCTTAACAGCAAGGATCCAAGAGCAGGAACAGATGGATCTGGAGAATTATATGAAGCCCATTATCCGCGTGATTGAAACAATACCTATTCGTGACTTGCTTATTAAGATGCAGAAGGAACGTACCCATATGGCAATCCTGCTTGATGAGTATGGCGGAACATCGGGAATTGTGACTGCAGAGGATATATTGGAAGAAATCGTCGGCGATATTCGAGATGAGTTCGATGAGGATGAAGTAGCGGAAATCCGCAAAATAAAAGAAAACCACTATATTTTGAGCGGAAAGGTACTTATTAGTGAAGTTAACGACCTTCTTGGCATCCATCTATCTGAAGAGGAAGTGGATACAATCGGAGGTTGGTTCTTGACTAATAATTTTGAAGCTGTCGAAGGCGATGAAATTGAAGAAGAAGATTATGTTTTTAAACTAAAAAGCATAGAGGAGCATCATATTCATTTCATCGAAGTATTTAAAACATCCATTAAAAAAGAAACAATTTAAAAAAAGAGGACTTCATTGTGCATGAAGTCCTTTTTTTTGTGGAAAATAAACGGAAGGTATGCCTTATAAACTAGTTTATAGTTTAAAAAAGTCAAAAAAACCAATAATAGGTATTTTTTTAAACTAATAATTGGAAAAGAATCATTCTATTTAATTATGTCAACATTGTGTCCGTCAAAGTTATACTTAGTTTAAATTGTAACGAAGCTGAAACCGCTTTATCATGAAGGTAGAAAGAATAAGGGGTGAACAATTAATGTCGAACGAAAATAATAAAGGTTTTCGCGTTAAAATACAGCGTTTTGGAAGTCACCTGAGCGGAATGGTAATGCCGAATATCGGCGCATTTATCGCTTGGGGAATTATTACAGCACTTTTTATACCATCTGGATACTTTCCAAACGAAAGTTTTGCACAACTAGTTGATCCAATGATCAAATACTTGCTGCCATTATTAATTGGTTATACTGGCGGTAAAATGGTTTACGATGTCCGCGGGGGCGTAGTCGGTGCCATCGCAACAATGGGTGTTATCGTCGGTTCTGATATTCCGATGTTCCTTGGAGCAATGATTATGGGTCCTCTCGGCGGTTACTTGATCAAAAAAGTCGACGATCTGTTCAGAGGTAAAGTAAAAGCAGGCTTTGAAATGTTAGTAAACAACTTCTCAGCAGGTATTCTAGGTGCAATTATTACACTTCTTGCATTAAAGTTTGTAGGACCTCTTGTTGAAGCATTAAGCCAAATGCTTTCAAGTGGAGTAGAATTTATTGTCGATGCAAACCTTCTGCCACTTGCAAGTATCCTTATTGAACCAGCTAAAGTCTTGTTCTTGAACAATGCGATCAACCAAGGTATTCTTGGACCAATTGGTGTAGATCAAGCAAAAGAAGTAGGGAAATCAATCCTATTCTTACTAGAAGCAAACCCAGGACCAGGTCTTGGTGTGTTATTGGCATATAGTATTTTTGGTAAAGGTACATCAAAACAAACTGCACCTGGTGCAGCGATTATCCACTTCTTAGGTGGTATTCATGAAATTTACTTCCCTTACATCCTAATGAAGCCTGCAATGCTGCTGGCAGTAATTGGGGGGGGAATGAGTGGTGTGTTCACATTCACTGTATTCAATGCAGGACTTGTTGCAACACCATCACCAGGAAGCATTATTGCCATTATGGCATTGTCTCCAAAAGGTGAGCATTTAGGAGTATTAGCAGGTGTAATTGTTGCTGCTGTTGTTTCCTTCGTAATTGGTGCAATTGTTTTGAAAACAAGCAAAGGCGAAGCAGAAGATATCAATGCTGCTGCTGAAAAAATGCAAGAGCTTAAAGGTAAAAAGAGCTCTGTTGCAGGTGCTGTTACTGGCGCTGATGCATCTGTTGAAGCTGCTGAAGCAACTAACGAAGCTGCAGAATTTGACTATAGCACTGTGAAGAAAATTATCTTTGCATGTGACGCAGGTATGGGTTCAAGTGCTATGGGTGCTTCCATCATGCGTAATAAAGTGAAAAAAGCTGGTGTTGAAGGTGTTGATGTAACAAATACATCTATCGCAAACCTTCCGAATGATGCTGACCTTGTTATCACACATAAAGATTTGACAGACCGTGCAGTGGCTAAGCTTCCAAACGCACAACACGTATCTGTAGAAAACTTTATGAACAGCCCTAAATATGATGAGATTATCAATAACTTGAAATAATGTTGGGAGGAGCTTACCTTAATTAGGTAATGCTCCTTTTTAGGTTGTAAAAGTCTTAAAAGCGGGTAAAATAAACCATCAACTAAACCATTCTATGGTAATTTAATAATGGCAACATTAGATGTGAAAAAAATGCCTTAACAACTGTTTGAGTCTTGTTAAACTCTTATTTATAATTAAATTATGTCAAGAAAACAAGGTGGTATGGCATGGTTATTTCTGCAAGAGAAAGACTGATTTTACAATTTTTGCTTGAAGATATGAAAGAGGATGTCACAATCAAGCAGCTTGCTGATATTGTGAATGTGAGTGAGCGGACAATCCACCGTGACCTAAAAAATATTGAAGATGTTTTGCAGGCATTCCACTTAAAGCTTCAAAAAAAAGCAGGAGTGGGAGTAAAGGTAATTGGTGCACAAGGTGATATTTACCAATTAAGAGTAACGATCCTTAAACAGGATTTTACAGAATATACACCTGATGAAAGGCTTATCGTCGCTTTATGTACACTGTTGGATAATAAAGAGCCTGTTAAGCTTTTTTCTCTTGCGAACGATATGGGTGTAACAACAGCAACTGTCAGTCACGATTTGGATAAGCTTGAACCGATTATTAAACGATATGATCTGCAGCTTGTGCGTAAGCGGGGTTATGGAATCGAACTGGAAGGTTCAGAGGATGCAAAAAGAAAGGCAATAACAAGTCTTATCTCGGAAAGATTTGACGTGCCAGAATTTTTGAAGATGGTCAGAGACAATATTCAAAAGAAATCCACCAATAAAATAGATTCTATTTCAGAAAGGCTGTTAGGCCTAGTCCATAAAGAAAAGATCATCTTGATAGAGGGAATCATTGAGGAAATCAATGAAGAGCTGCCGTACAGTCTGGCAGACAGCTCTTATGTTGGGTTGGTTGTCCATATTGCCTTGGCGATGGAACGAATCCAAAGGGGCGAAAATATTACTCTTCAAGAAGACTATTTGCGAGAGTTGAAATCGACAAAAGAGTTTAGTTTTGCTCGGAAAATTGCTGCTCGTTTAGAAAGAACATTTGAAGTCACCATCCCTGATGAAGAGATTGGTTATATCACGATGCATTTGCGGGGAGCAAAAATCCGCTATGACAAGGATATAGGGATTAAGGATGAAAATATCGAGGTTGCTGTCATTGTGCAGAGCTTAATCAAAAATGTGGAGAATCTTCTCCATACAAGACTATTAGATGAAACCTTATCTCAAGGGCTGTTGGCACATCTTCAGCCAGCGTTATACAGATTAAAGCAAAAAATGAGAATTTCCAACCCGCTGCTGAGTAATATTAAAGATGACTATTATGAATTGTTTAAAGTCGTAAAAAAGGCAGCAGAGCTTACCTTGCCCAATCAAGATATACCGGAAGAGGAAATCGGTTATTTGGTTTTGCATTTTGGAGCGGCATTAAATTCAAAACAGCTTACGACTAAATTAAGGGTTTTAATTATATGCTCAAGTGGAATTGGTACATCAAAAATGCTTGCCGCAAAAATTGGCAATGAGATTCCTGGTCTATCTGAAATTAAAACGGCATCTGTTTTTGAAATGAAAAACATTTCTCTTGATGAATATGATGCCATCCTATCAACAATCCCAATTGAGGATATGAACAGAGATTATTTTGTTGTCAGTCCAATTTTGACGAATCATGAACTCGAACTTGTCAAAAACTTTTTGCAAGAAAAAGGCGGACAATTAACAGAAAAAGCAGAACCGGCTAATGATGGGGTTGAGATATTATCCCTCAGCTTTCAACACTTTGATCAACTAGGCAAACAAGTAACAGTACTTGCAGACCTATTGAAGGATTTTGAGGTATGGAAAGCAGGCGATGCTGATTTAAACAAGGTATTACAGGATGGGCTGGAAAGGCTTTTGTATAAAGGTTCTATCTTAGACGCTAACGAAGTGTTGTGTTCTCTACAGAATAGAGAAAAGATAGGCGGCTTAGCTATTCCAGACACAACACTTGCCCTTTATCACACAAGAAGTGATAAAGTGGCATACCCATCTTTTAATATAATAGATGCAACAACTGCTTATGAATTGAAGGCGATGAATGGAGGAAGCGAAAAAGTAACAAGAATTTTACTTTTGCTGGCACCATTCGAGCTGACTTCATCAACATTGGAATTATTAAGCTTTATTAGTTCCTTGATTATTCAGTCGCAAACTAGCATTAAGCTGTTTGAAAATGGAACTAAAGATGAATTAGCGCATTTCATTAGCAACCAATACTTAAAAAACTATATTCATACAAATCAGGAGGCAACGAAATGTCTATATTAAAAAAAGAAAACATCATCCTAAACAGTAATGTGTCTGAAAAAACAGAGGCTATTAAATTAGCTGGTCAAATCTTGGTAGACCAAGGCTATGTTTCAGCAGATTATATTCCAGCAATGCTTCAAAGAGAAGAGCTTTCTTCTACTTACATGGGTAACTTCCTAGCGATTCCACATGGTACAGATGAAGCAAAAGCAGCTGTTCTACAATCAGGTCTATCAGTAGTACAAGTTCCAAACGGTGTTGACTTCGGTGATGGAAACATTGTGAAATTACTAGTTGGTATTGCAGGTAAAGACGGAGAGCACTTAGAGATTCTGTCTCAAATCGCAATCGTATGTTCAGAAGAAGAAAATGTTGAAAAGCTTGTTCAAGCAAAATCAGAAGAGGAAATTATTTCAATTCTAAGCGAGGTTAACTAATATGAAAGCTATCCATTTTGGAGCAGGAAATATTGGGAGAGGCTTTATCGGCCTTTTATTACATCAATCAAAGTATGAAGTTCACTTTGTAGATGTAAATGAAAAAGTCATTGATGAAATCAACCAAGAGGGCACATACAATGTATTTTTGGCAAATGATGCGAAGGACCAATTTACTGTAACTAATATTAAAGGTATTAACAGTAAAGCGAATCCGGAAAAGGCAGTGGAAGAAATTGCATCTGCTGATTTAGTTACAACAGCTATTGGTCCAAATATCCTTAAGTTCATTGCACCATTAATTGCAGATGGATTGAAAGCAAGAAAAGCAAAAAATGGGCAATTCTTGAATATCATTGCATGTGAAAACATGATTGGCGGAAGCACAGAATTGAAGAAGTTCGTGTTTGAGCACCTAAATGATGAAGAAAAAACATGGGCGGAAGAATATATTGGATTCCCTGATTCTGCAGTAGACCGCATTGTTCCGAATCAGTCAAATGAAAAGCTGTTGGACGTACTTGTTGAGCCATTCTTTGAGTGGGTTATTGATGAAACGGAAATCAAAGGTGATAAGCCTGAGATTCCAGAAGCACATTTCGTTGAAAACTTAACTGCTTATATTGAAAGAAAACTATTCACTGTTAATACAGGTCATGCTACAACAGCATACCTTGGTAACATAAAGGATTATAAAACAATTTCTGAAACTATTGCTCATAAAGCTGTTGAGGAAAAGGTATTGCAAGTCTTAGGTGAGACAGGAAAAGTGCTTGTTGAAAAATACAAGTTCGACAAGGAAGAGCATCAAAAGTATATTCAAAAAATCATCGGAAGATTCTCTAACCCACATATCGTTGACGATGTGAAAAGGGTGGGACGTTCTCCACTACGCAAATTAAGTCGCAATGACCGCTTAGTTGCACCAGCAATGGAATATGTTGAACTATTCAAGGAAATTCCTGCAGGATTAGTGGAAGTAATGGCTTCAGCGATGCTGTTCTTCTCATCAGAGGATCAAGAATCAGTTGAGTTAAAAGAATTGATTCAGTCAAAAGGAGCAGAACAAGCATTCATCGAGGTTTCTGGACTGTCAGCAGACAACAAGCTAGTTAGTGCTGTAGCTGCTGCTTACAAAGAAATTCAATAACTTAGTATAAAGAGCTGTCCTTTAATAGGGCAGCTCTTTTTTGTATTATTTTCCAATAAGTTTTGTGGGGTTTGGACAAGGGTAGATAAGGAGCATACAGAGAGGAGAGAAAGTGTAAAATGAATACTAATAAGACTATCCATGTGGTTTCTTCAACAGATGATAATTATGTTCCCCATCTAGGAGTGATGTTTGTTTCTCTCTTAGAAAATACCCATCAACACAGAAAGGTGCAGCTATATGTGCTGAATGGTGGCATAACAGAGAAGAATAAACAATGGCTGCAAAAGACTGTAGCTCCATATCAAACTTCCATACAATTTTTGGATGTTGATCCAAAACAATATGAGAACGCAATCGAAAGCAGACATATCACAAAAGCCTCCTATTACCGTATTTCCATTCCAGATTTAATTTCTGATCCAGATATTGCAAAGGTCCTCTATATCGACAGCGACACTGTAGTGCTAGATGATGTTTCCAAAATCTATGATCAAGATATTTCACCTAATATTGCTGCTGCAGTAATTGACTGCGGACTTCATGACAGACTTCAAACACTTAACGTCAGCGAGGATGCAAACTATTTTAATGCAGGCATTATGCTAATAGACTTAAAAAGCTGGAGAGACAACAATATAACAGACAGAGCCTTTGATTATATAAAAAATGCAACAGATGAACAGCTAGAATACCATGATCAAGATATTCTTAACACATTGCTTTGTGATAAATGGCTCGAGCTTCATCCGAAGTGGAATGCTCAAGCGTATTTATTGTTAAAACAAAAGAAATTAGAATTTATTGATGAAATCAAAAAGCAGGAAGCGTTCAGTAAGCCTGCGATTGTTCATTTCTGCGGGGAAGAAAAGCCATGGCTGAAGGGATATGTCCATCCATATAAAAAGACGTATTATCATTACTTAGAAAAGACTGCATCTGGATTGGAGCAGGAAGCAAGTGCAAAAAACATATAATGAAAAAGGCTGATGAAAATCAGCTTTTTTTCTATTAGAAAAGGCTGAAACCGTTAAGTTTCAGCCTTTTTTATTTAGTTTGGCATTCGTGAAGCAGAGCCGCCTTTAGACTGCTTTCTCTTTTCCATCAGTTTTTTGACGATAGGATAAATGACTGGAGCCCATTTAATAGCTGTTCTTATCATTTTCTTCATATCAATCACTCCTTTTTCTTATCTATTCCCAGCCAGAGGAATAGATAAACAAGCCAAAAAGAGGGAAAGTCAAGTGTTTTGGCTATAATATATATTGTATTTGCTGCTGAAAGAGCATATAGTTTTTATAGAATGAACTGCAACAATTTATGGTAATATTACGTCTAAATAGAAAGTATAGAGAATGAAGAAAAGGAAAGGGTAAAATGATGGAGAAAATCAAATCTCTGCTAGGAATGTTCTGGCGGTTTTGGAAAAGAAGACACTTAACACAAATTCTTTTGTTAGCATTGCTATTATTTGTACTAGTTTCTATATTATATTTCATGTATTTGGCAAGCCAAGCAAATGTAAGTACGTTGAAGGCTGGATTAAGCCAGGCTACCGTCATTTATGACAAAGACGGCGATGAGGCGACGGAAATAAAAACAGAAAGAACGGAAGGAATAGAGCTGAAGGATCTGCCAGACTATGTGCCGGGGGCAGTAGTCTCCATTGAGGATGAAAGATTCTACAGTCATAATGGTTTTGATTTAAAAGGAATAACACGGGCATTCTTTAAGAACCTTCTTGCTGGCAGTATAACGGGCGGAGGCAGCACAATCACACAGCAGCTTACCAAAAATGCCCTGTTATCTTCTGAACAGACATATAAACGAAAAGCAGAAGAATTATTTTTAGCTGTGGAAATAGAGAAGCACTACAGCAAGGATGAAATTCTCCAAATGTATCTTAACCACGTATATTTTGGGAGCGGTGCATGGGGAATAGATCAAGCAGCTAAAAAGTACTATAACAAAAACATCAAGGATGTTTCTATAAGCGAAGCAGCACTGATTGCGGGCTTGCTCCAAGCGCCGTCTGCTCTTGATCCGTATAAAAATTATGAAGGTGCGATTAAGCGGCGAAATGTAGTGCTTGGCAAGATGAAGGAGGAAAAAGTAATCTCGGAAGCTGAATATAAAAAAGCGATTGATGAAAAGATTGTGCTGGAAGACGGCGGAGGCTCGTTCATTGATAGAGATTATCCTTACTTTGTTGATTCAGTAATAGATGAGGCAATATCACAATATGGGCTCACCCAAGAAGAGATTTTAACAAGAGGCTATAAAATTTATACAGAAATGGACCAAAACCTGCAATCAACACTTGAAAAAACATTTGCGAATGACTCCTTATTTCCATCAAGCAGTGATGGAACATCTTCACAAGGAGGTGCTGTGTTGCTTGACCCTGAGACAGGCGGTATTAGAGGTCTTGTTGGAGGAAGGGGAGAACAGGTTTTCAGAGGATATAACCGTGCAACACAAATTAAGGTTCAGCCAGGATCAACAATGAAGCCGTTGGCGGTTTATACACCGGCACTAGAAGCAGGATATAAGACTACCTCTATTCTGAAGGATGAACCGTTTAAAAAAGGTGACTATGAGCCACAAAACTTTACTAAAACCTACCAAGGGGATGTACCGATGTATGAGGCACTGGAGAAATCCCTAAACGTTCCTGCAGTTTGGTTATTGGATAAAATAGGACTTGATAAAGGACTCGATGCTTTAGATCGATTCGGAATTCCGTATGAAAAGGATGATGAGTACTTAGGGATTGCACTTGGAGGAATGACGAAGGGGGTTTCCCCGCTGCAGATGGCAGAAGCATATTCTGCATTCCCAAATAACGGAGTTCGGATGGAAGGACATTTGATTACTAAGATTGTCGGGCCAACAGGCAATGTTATTGCAGAGTATCAATCAAATTCGACTAAAGTGACATCAAAATCTGTCGCGGAGAATATGACCTCCATGCTGTTGGATGTTATAGATTCAGGTACAGGTCAAGGAGCAAAGGTAACCGGTTTTGAAATAGCTGGAAAAACAGGTTCGACACAATTGGCTAACGCTAATCTGTCTGGTACAAAAGATCAGTGGTTTGTCGGCTATACGCCAAACTTAGTTGGAGCAATGTGGCTCGGCTATGACAAAACAGATAATCAGCATTATCTTAAGAGTAAAAGCTCAGGAGATGTCGTACCAATATTCAAAACAATCATGGATCAAGCAGTTCAGTATGTGGAGCCAGAGAACTTTTCTGTTATATCTGTGAGCGACCAGCTTGCAGGTAAAAAAGAGCGTACACAGAAAGTGGAAGAAACAAAAGAAGCAATCAAGGAAAAGGCAAAAGAAATTCAAACAACGATTGAAGAGAATTCTTCCAAATGGAGTCAAGTAGTAGATGAAATGAAGGAAGATGCAGGCGTTATCAGCGGGAAGCTGAAAGACAAATGGAACGAAATAATGGGTCAATAAAAACAAAAGGCTGGAACGAATTGTTCCAGCCTTTTATATATGATTTTCATGAAAAAAAAAGTATATATAATAGAAGCGTTTTGTTTGGGTAATAATGGTTACATATCCTTTTAAAAAAGTAGATGTGACAAGTTTATGGACATAGATTTTCATAGCCACATCTGCTATAATTACTGAGTTGGTATCTTCTTGGAAAATGTTTGCTAGATTAATGGCAAAACAAATGTGTTAATTGGAAAAAATATCCTTACGATTTTTGTCACATTTACATGCTTCGAGATATGATATCATCATACAGGTAGTAATAATAGTATTTTACCTATTTAAAATGAATGTTCTATGTCTAATTCTTGAACATTCTGTGAATATTTTAACATTTAAAAGTTAAATTGGAAGGAGATGCACTAAATGAAGTCAAAAAAAGGCTTATTATTATCACTTCTAGCGATTTTGCCAATTTTTGTACTTAGCGGCTGTGAGAGTATGGTTGTATTTGATCCAAAAGGCCCTGTAGCTAAAAGCATTATGGATTTAATTAACTGGTCGCTTATCTTTATGGCAATTATCGTAATAGTTGTTTTTGGTTTGTTCGGTTACATTGTTTGGAAATACCGTGCTAAACCTGAAAATGAAGGGTATGAACCGCCAGAGGAGCACGGAAGTACAGTGCTTGAAATTGTCTGGACTGTTATTCCTTTCTTAATCATTATTGCTTTGACAATTCCAACTGTCAAAACAATTTATGCAGTAGAAGATATTCCAAAGAATTACGAAGATCAGGAACCAGTTGTGATTAATGTCACATCTGCAGACTGGAAATGGATTTTCAGTTATCCAGAAGAGGGAATTGAAACTGTGAACTACGTTAAAATCCCTGCTGGTGTTCCGATTGAATTTAAATTGACTTCTGCTGGAACAATGCAATCTTTCTGGGTTCCACAGCTTGCTGGTCAAAAATACACAATGTATGGAGCTGAAACAGAGCTATACTTAGTTGCAGATCATACAGGTGAATATTTAGGCCAAAACACAAACTTCAACGGTAAAGGATATGCAGAAATGCAATTCAACGTAGAAGCTGAAACACAAGATGATTACAATGCTTGGGTAGATGAAGTAAAAGATACTGCTCCTAAGTTAACAGAAGATAAATATAAAGAATTGTTGAAGCCTACGCATTTAGGACGCATGACATTCTCTAATACACATTTAGAATGGATTGATCATGGTAAAGGCGGAACTTCTAACTATTACTTGAACCCTGAATTGTACAAAGTTCATGGTTACCAAGGTAAAATCTTCGATCATGAAGATGCAGACAGCGAAGAGAAAACTGATGGGGGTGAGCATTGATGGACATTAAGTGGAATGAAATCCTTGTTAAAGGAGACCCGTTGATCCTTGGCTCCCAAATCGGTATCGCATTGACGATGATTGGTGCTTTAGTTCTAATCACGTATTTGAAAAAATGGCGTTACCTATGGGATGAATGGATCACAACTGTCGATCATAAACGTATTGGTATAATGTACATTATTGTTGCGGTATTAATGTTCTTCCGTGGCGGTATTGATGGTTTAATGATGAAAGCACAAACAGCAGCACCAGACATGAAGTTCTTGGATGCACAGCATTATGATGAAGTATTTACAACACATGGTGTTATCATGATCTTGTTCATGGCGATGCCTGCTTTAATTGGTCTTATGAACGTTGTTATTCCATTGCAAATTGGAGCACGTGACGTTGCGTTCCCACAATTGAACGCTTTGAGCTTCTGGCTAACTTTCTCAGGAGCAATGCTTTTCAATATTTCTTTCGTAGTCGGTGGTTCTCCAGATGCTGGTTGGACATCGTACTTCCCGCTTGCAGGTAAAGAATTTACACCTGGAGTAGGTAATAACTATTACGCAATAGGCTTGCAGATTGCAGGGGCAGGTACATTGATGACAGGTATTAACTTTGTTGTCACAATCCTGAAAATGCGTACAAAAGGCATGACATTAATGAAAATGCCTATGTTTACTTGGACTGCTTTATTGACAAACGTTTTAATCATTTTTGCATTCCCAATTCTTACTGTTGCTTTAGCATTGATGACTTTTGACCGTATGTTCGGTACACATTTCTTCACTGTTTCAGGAGGAGGAAATGCAATGCTTTGGAACAACCTATTCTGGCTATGGGGACATCCTGAAGTTTATATCGTTGTTCTGCCTGCATTTGGTATGTTCTCAGAGATTATTTCGACTTTCTCAAGAAAAACATTATATGGATATAAATCTATGATTATTTCTATTGTCGGAATTGCAATCTTGAGTTTCGTTGTTTGGGTTCACCATTTCTACACAATGGGATCTGGACCAGTCGTTAACTCAGTATTTTCTATTACGACAATGTTAATCGCTGTTCCTACAGGGGTTAAGATTTTCAACTGGCTGTTTACAATGAGAAAAGGCCGCATCCAGTTTACAACTGCAATGCTATGGTCACTTGCTTTCATTCCGACCTTCACTATTGGTGGGGTAACAGGGGTTATGCTTGCAATGGCTGCAGCTGACTATCAATACCATAATACTTTATTCCTAGTAGCTCACTTCCATTATGTGTTGATTCCAGGGGTAGTATACGCGGTATTTGCAGGATTCTATTACTGGTGGCCAAAGATGTTCGGTCACGCATTAAACGAACGTCTTGGAAAATGGCATTTCTGGTTGTTCAACATTGGTTTCAACTTAACATTTATGCCTATGTTCTTCCTAGGCTTAAAAGGTGCAGTAAGACGTTCTTACACATTCTCTGTAGAGTCAGGGTTTGCACCATTATTCGCACTTTCCGCAGTAGGTTCATTGATTCTTGCGGCTGGATTCGCAGTATTAGTTTACAACATCTACTGGAGTGCACGTTATGCAAAACGCAATATTTCTACAGATCCATGGGATGCAAGAACTCTAGAATGGCATACAGCTTCACCTGTACAATTCTATAACTTTGCACAATTGCCTGAAGTTAAAACATTAGATGCTTTCTGGCACATGAAGAAGAAAGACAAAGATGCGTTAGTACTAAAAGAAAATGAATTAGAAGAAATTCATATGCCGAGCAATTCTGGGCTTCCATTTATCATGTGTGTAATCTTTGGCGCTGCCGGATTCTTCATGGTATTCGAGTGGATTCCTCTAGCAGCAATTGCGGCTGCATTTATATTTGTTGGCTTACTTGTTCGTTCATTTGATTATAATGACGGCTACCACGTGAAAGTCGACGACATCAAGAAAATTGAGCGTGCATGGAGGGATGAAAAATAATGGCTAAAGTAGATACTTCTTTACCGTTGGAGTACCAAACGGAACAGAACCGTCTTAATATCTTTGGTTTCTGGATCTTCCTAGGTGCTGAAATAGTCTTATTTGCATCATTGTTCGCCGCACACGGTTCTCTATACAATGCTTTTGCAGATGGACCTACTCCTAAAGATTTGTTTATATTAAAAGACGTTATGATTGAAACAATGCTACTATTAACAAGTAGTTTCACATGCGGTATTGCTATCTGGTATATGCGCCGCAATAATTTGAAAGGCTTGTTAATTTGGCTTATCATTACTTTATTGCTTGGTGCTGGGTTCGTATTCTTCGAGGTGACTGAGTTCATCCATTATGTTCATGAAGGTGCGAAAATGCAGACAAGCGCATATTTCTCAAGCTTCTTTGTTCTGTTAGGAACACACGGACTTCACGTTTCTATCGGTATTGGCTGGGCGATTGCGGTAATTATCCAATTGGCTAAACGTGGATTGACACCTACGACTGCGCGTAAAACGTTTATTATCAGCTTATATTGGCACTTCTTAGACGTTGTGTGGATCTTCATCTTCACATTCGTTTATCTAGCAAGGATGGTGTAATTTATGGCTAAACATAATAGCAGTTTTCCAACTGGCCACGTTGCAGGGTTCATCGTTTCTATATTGCTGACTTTTGCAACAGTAGGTGCTGTAAGATATACAGATTTGCCGTTTGTGACAATCATGTGGATTATTGGTTCTTTAGCAGTAATTCAAGCATTGCTTCAACTTTTCATGTTCATGCATTTGACTGAAGGGGAAGGCAAAATGCAATTAATCAATATTTTCTATGCGTTCTTCTGTGCGATTGTTGTCGCTGCAGGAACAATTTGGGTAATGACATCTGGACATGTTCATTACTAATAAGAAAAACCTCCGAGAAATCGGAGGTTTTTTTGTTGTTTTTATGCTAGTTCAATGGAACTAATTCGGAGGAAATCTATAAAAAATTGGGATTTTGTTCTATAAATCCCATTGACGTTAATAAAAAAAGTGTTAAAATCAATTTATAAATCTAAGTGATAATGAAAATCAGTTGAGAATTTATTAAACTACAATCAGTGTCTAAGGAGGGGAATAGAAAGAGGCTCTTGACTCAATCTACCATCAATGAAGATAAGATATTTAAGCATCATGTTAGTACTGTTATCGATTGCCTCCTTGTTTATAGGAGTAATTGATATTAATCCTCTAAGTATATTTCAATTAACAGAGGATCAGAAAGAAATTTTATTAATCAGCAGATTTCCTCGTCTAATAAGTATTATTATTGCAGGTATAAGCTTAAGCATTTGCGGACTAATTATGCAACAAATCACTAGAAATAAATTCGTGTCCCCAACGACTGCAGGGACAATGGACTGGGCAAGATTTGGCATCCTTATTGCGCTAATGATGTTCACTACTGCAACCCCAATTGTTAAGATGCTTGTTGCCTTCGTTTTTGCATTGCTTGGTACATTCTTGTTCATGCAAATATTAAATCGGATAAAATTCAAGGATGCTATATTTATTCCACTTGTTGGTTTAATGCTTGGAAACATAATTAGCTCGATTACAACATTCTTTTCTATGAAGCATGATCTTGTGCAAAACATGTCATCATGGCTCCAAGGTGATTTCTCACTGATTATGGAAGGAAGATACGAGTTACTTTACATAAGTATTCCAGTAGTCATTGTCGCATACCTATATGCAAATAAATTCACAATTGCTGGAATGGGTGAGGAATTCTCAAAGAATTTAGGTCTAAACCATAAGAGAGTTGTTAATATCGGACTTGTCATTGTGGCGCTTGTATCATCAGTTGTTTTGCTTACAGTCGGCATGATTCCATTCTTAGGTCTCATCATTCCTAATATAGTTTCCCTTTACAAGGGCGATAACTTGAAGAATAGCTTAACACATACAGCATTATTAGGAGCAAATTTCGTTCTTATATGCGACATACTTGGACGGGTTATCATTTATCCATATGAAATCTCGATAGGTGTGATGGTTGGGGTTATCGGAAGTGCTATCTTCCTTTATTTATTGGTAAGGAGAAAAACGTATGAATCAGCCTAAGACTAAACTTTTAATTCTTTCCATAATAGCTGTACTGCTTATTGCAGTATTCATGCTAATAAAGGTTAGTAGTGTGAACTGGGAATATGTGATGCCAAGGAGAGCAACCAAAGTATTAGCAATATGCTTGACAGGCGGATGTATTGCATTTTCATCAATGGTTTTTCAAACCATTACAAATAACCGAATCTTAACTCCAAGCATTCTTGGACTGGATTCTTTGTACTTATTTATCCAAACATTTGTGGTTTTCTTTTTCGGCTCACAAAGCTTAACGATGCTGAATAGTAATGTCAACTTTCTATTATCAGTTGGGTTGATGATTATTTTCTCAGTTGCTCTGTACTACTTGTTTTTCAGGAAAGGAAGTCAAAATATCCTGCTGCTTCTGCTTATTGGAATCATTCTTGGCAGCTTCTTCTCAAGTCTGTCATCCTTTATGCAGATGCTGATAGATCCGAATGAGTTTCTGATTGTCCAAGATAAAATGTTTGCAAGCTTCAATAGCGTAAATACAGATATATTGACTATTTGCATTGTAATTATTGCAGCTGTTGCTTTATATGTGTCGCGGTATAGTAAATTTTTCGATGTAATGTCACTTGGAAAAGAGCAAGCGATCAATTTGGGGATAGATTATGATCGTGTTGTTAGGAATATGCTTGTTGTCGTGGCAATTTTGGTCAGTGTTTCGACTGCACTTGTCGGACCAATTACCTTTCTAGGGTTGCTGGTTGTAAACCTGGCAAGGGAGTTTCTGAAAACATACAAACATAGCCAGCTTATTGCAGGTTCTATTCTGCTAAGCATTATAGCCCTCGTCGGCGGTTTGCTTATTGTAGAAAGAGTATTTACATTCTCCACAACAATCAGTGTCATCATCAACTTTGTCGGCGGCGTTTATTTCATCTATTTATTGTTAAAGGAGAGAAGAGCATGGTAGAGGTCAAGAATGTCAGTAAACAATACAATGGAAAAAGCGTCCTTGAAAATGTATCTCTTTCCATTGAAAAAGGAAAAATCACTTCCTTTATCGGTCCGAACGGTGCAGGGAAAAGTACATTGTTATCAATTATCAGCAGGCTGATTAAAGGTGACAGCGGTGATGTCTTAATTGATGGGCAAAGTGTTTTTACGACAAAAAGCAATGTGCTAGCAAAAAAAATATCCATTCTCAAGCAGAGCAACCACATAAATATTCGGTTAACTGTAAAGGAGCTAGTTAACTTCGGGAGGTTTCCATATTCTCAAGGAAGACTGACGAAAGAGGATAAAGCTGCTGTTGCAGAAGCAATTTCTTATATGGAGCTTGATGAGATACAGCATAAATATTTAGATCAATTGAGCGGCGGCCAAAAGCAAAGAGCATACATTGCAATGGTTATTGCTCAAGATACTGAATATATCTTGCTTGATGAACCGCTGAATAACCTGGATATGAAGCATTCAGTGCAAATCATGAAGGTTCTCAGAAGGCTTGTTAATGAGCTTGGCAAAACAGTGGTTATTGTTATTCATGATATAAATTTTGCCTCTGTCTATTCTGACAATATCGTGGCATTAAAGAATGGCAAACTTGTTAATGATGGACCTGCAGACAGCATTATTAATGAAGCTGTCTTAAAGGATATTTATGAGATGGACATGCAGATAGAGGAAATTAATAATCATAAAATCTGTGTCTATTTTGCTTAAAATTGTAAATTGTTGGCTGCAAAGAACAAACGAGGCTAATGGTAGTTATATTTAAAGCTGAAAGGAGGCAGTGCTTCTATGGAAAACTTAACACTAAGTCTCTTCGCCAGAAGATCCATAATAACACTACCATTAGTATAGTAATTCTTTCGTGACATTCTAGGAAAATGTCATTATGAATTACTAATATCTCAATCATAGGATATTCTGTTTATCATTGCAATCAATTTAATTTAAATAATCTAAATATAATAAATAGAGGTGTCTTAATTGAAGAAAAAATTAACGATTCTTTTTCTAGCATTAGTTATGGCTGTTTTGGCAGCATGTGGTAATACATCTACTAGCAGCAATTCATCTGACGAAGCAAAAGCAGCAGAAGAAATAACAGTTAAACATGAGCTTGGAGAAGCTAAAGTAAAAGCAAATCCAAAAAAAGTGGTTGTTTTTGATATGGGTATTTTGGATACATTAGACAAATTAGGTGTAGAAGTAGCAGGTGTACCTCAGGAAAATCTGCCAGAATATCTATCAAAATATGAAGATAGCAAATATACAAATGTTGGTGGTCTTAAAGAACCAGACTTAGAGGCAATCAGCGAACTAGCTCCAGATGTTATCTTTATTTCTGGCAGACAATCAGCAGCATATGAAGACTTAAGCGAAATTGCACCAACTGTTTATGTAGGTGTTGATACAACTAAATATATGGATTCATTTAAGCAAAACATGGAATTAGTTGGACAAATCTTCGGAAAAGAAGATGCAGTGAAGGAAGAATTAGCAAGCATTGATGAAACAATTACAGCACTTAATGACAAAGCAAAAGCAGTAGAAGGCAAGTCTTTAGTTGTATTAGTGAATGACGGCAGTGTGAGCGCATATGGATCTGGGTCAAGATTTGGAATCATCCATGATGTATTCGGTTTAGCACAAGCAGATGAAAAGATTGAAGCATCAACACATGGACAAAGTATCTCATTTGAGTATATTGCAGATAAAAATCCAGAATATCTATTCGTAGTGGATAGAGGAGCTGTTGTTGGCGGTGAATCATCTGCAGCTAAAGTGTTAGATAATGAACTTGTTAATGGTACAGATGCTGCTAAAGAAGGTCATATCATATACTTGAATCCTAGCTATTGGTACCTGTCAGGTGGAGGTCTAGTGTCAACAGAAGAAATGGCAAAAGAAATCGATGCTGGCATTTCAAAATAAAAAGCTATGAACAAGTAACCCAATTTGCTAAAAAGCAGATTGGGTTTTTTCATTTGCAATTTATGAAAATACGGCTATAGAGTTGCTTTTTCGTAAATTTAGATAGAAAATATAATAGATAAAGTATGTTGTAAGATGGACAAGGAGGAAAGTCATGAGTGTTCGATTTGGTATTATAGGAACAAACTGGATTACAGAATCATTCATACAAGCAGCAAGCATGGTGGAGGAGTTTACCTTGGCTGCTGTATATTCAAGATCAGAAGAAAAAGCAGCAGCGTTTGCGCAAAAATATAATGCGGAACAAATATTCACAAGTTTGACTGAAATGGCAGAGAGCGACAAAATTGACGCAGTTTATATTGCTAGTCCCAACTCACTGCATGCAGAGCAGTCCATCCTATTTCTAAACAACAAAAAACATGTTTTAACTGAAAAAGCTTTTGCATCCAATGTAAAGCAAGCTCAAGCAATGGTTAAAGCTGCTAAGGAAAATAATGTCCTGTTAATGGAAGCATTAAAAACAACGATGCTGCCAAACTTTAAGGTGATAAAAGAAAATTTACATAAGATAGGGAAAGTTAGGCGAGCTTTTGCGAGCTATTGCCAGTATTCATCAAGATATGATGCTTACAAGGAAGGAAATATCCTTAATGCATTTAAACCAGAATTCTCTAACGGTGCATTGATGGATATCGGTGTTTACTGCATTTATCCAATGGTCGCATTGTTTGGAAAACCAGAGTCGGTTAAAGCATCTAGTTACATGCTGGACAGCGGCGTTGATGGGGAAGGCAGCATCATAATGTCCTATGCAGAAATGGATATTGTGCTGATGTACTCAAAAATAACAAATTCTCTTATCCCATCAGAAATTCAAGGTGAGGATGGCAATATTCTTATCGATCAAATGAATACACCGCAAAAGATAGAAATAGCTTATCGTAATGGGGAAAAAGTTGATGTTTCTATTCAGCAAAAAGAAGAGACTATGTATTACGAGGCAAAGGAATTCATTGATACTATTCTTGCTGGCAAGTCAGAATCTGCCATAAATTCACTTGATTTATCAGTAGCAGTAATTGAAATAATGGATGAAGTGAGAAGACAAACGGGAATTGTGTTCCCAGCAGATGAGAAATAACAGTTGCTAGGAAAAACTTAAAATGGCTTTTGCTGTTTTAAGAGAAATAATTGAAAGCGTTCTTATTAGAGATGAAATGGGGGAGAAATGCATGAAATTATTTGGTGCAATAGAAGCTGGAGGAACAAAGTTTGTTTGTGCTGCTGGTACGGAAACAGGGGAAATTAAAGAGAGAGTTTCCATTGCTACAACAACACCTGAAGAAACAATGCCAGAGGTAATTGCTTTTTTTAATAAACATAAAGTAGAAGCGATCGGCATTGGCTCCTTTGGACCGATTGACGTAGATAAAAATAGTCCAACGTATGGAAACATCACGACTACTCCGAAGCTTGCATGGCGAGATTACCCTTTATTAAGATCAGTGCAGAAGGAGTTTTCCATTCCAATCGGCTTTAATACAGACGTTAATATAGCGGCTATGGGTGAAGCAGTTCTTGGTGCAGCAAAGGGTCTTGACAGCTGCCTGTATATAACGGTTGGAACTGGTATTGGTGCAGGAGCATATATTCAAGGCGAGCTATTGCAAGGGTTAACGCACCCTGAGATGGGCCATATCCTTGTAAGAAGACACCCAGAAGATAGCTATAAAGGAAGATGTCCATATCATGGTGATTGCCTTGAAGGTCTAGCTGCTGGTCCTGCGATTGAAGAAAGATGGGGAACAAAAGCAGCCGAACTGAGCAACAACGACAAGGTTTGGGAAATGGAAGGTTATTATATTGCTCAAGCCCTTATGCAATATATATTAATCCTATCCCCGAAAAAAATCATCCTCGGTGGAGGAGTCATGAACCAAGAACAGGTTTTAGAATACATTAACACGTATCTGAAGGAATTTTTAAATGGCTATTTAGAATTTCCACAAGTATCAACAGAAATGGGAAGCTATATTGTAAGACCAGGATTAGGTGATAATGCTGGTATTACAGGCGGTTTACTGCTGGCGAAAAGAGTTTATGAGGAAAGTAAATAACCAATAAAAACGTTAAGCCCCTATCATAGGGGCTTATTTATTTTTTTCTCTAACTGAACAAGATAAAGTCCGTCACAAGGGGTAAAAGTGTTTGTTATTTCGAACCCGAATTGCTGATAAAGCCTGACAGCAGGTGTGTTTTTCATTGCGGTACATACATAAATTGGTTTGTCTTGATCGACTATTAGACTTCTCAGCATATTAGCAGCAATCCCTTGGCGAAAGTAGTCTGGATGGACAACAAGTCTGCAGATGAGTATGCTTTTGTCTGTTTCCTCGTAGGATAAAACACCTGTCAGAATTCCATTTACCATCCATCCTAAAAACACTTCCTTACTTGATTGGATATGGTGTACATCCTCTTGTAAAGGAGGAAGATCGTAATAACCGATTATTTCTGCTTCCACATTGTAGGACTGTTTTTGTAATGTAAGAATTTTAGCTGCAATTGATCTATCTGATTGCTGTAAACTTTTAAGCATATAGATTCTCCTTGTTTGTTTATTTCTAGTATACAGCTTGTGAAAAAATTTGAAATTATGAACAAACTATTTCTTAAACATTAACATTCATTTAAACATGTCAGAGAACTGTTGCAGTAAAACGGGAAAGCAGGTTTAATTAATAAAAAAGCAAGTGACGGAGGGCAGCAAATATGCAAGTTTTAGTAATAGAAGATAATGTTGGTGTTTGCTCCATGTTAGAAATGTTTTTTGGAAAAGAAGACTTTAAAGGAGTATTCCTGCATGATGGTTTAGAAGGATACAAGCATTTTATAGATAATGAGTATGATATGGTTATTTTAGATTGGATGCTGCCGAGTATGGATGGGATTACAGTATGCCGTAAAATAAGAGAAGTAGATAAAAATGTGCCAATAATCATGCTGACAGCAAAGGATACGGAATCCGACCAAGTATTAGGGTTAGAAATGGGCGCGGATGATTACGTGACAAAACCTTTCAGCCCATTGGCGTTGACTGCGAGAATGAAGGCGATTGTAAGAAGACAAGCAAAGGAAAAAAATAATTTGGAAGACGCAATAGAAACGAGTATCATTAAGATTAATAAGGAAACACGGGAAGTATTCATCTCAGATAAACTCATTTCTAATCTTACTCCAAAGGAATTCGACCTTTTGTCTTTTTTTGCACAGCATCCGAAACAAGTCTTTTCAAGGGATCAAATACTTGAGCGAGTATGGGGCTTTCAATTTTACGGAGATGATCGTACAGTAGATGTCCATATCAAAAGATTGAGAAGAAAAATTGGCCGTGATAACCAGCCATTCTTCCATACTGTATGGGGAGTTGGCTATAAATACGATGAAACGGTGGTCATAAATGAGAATTAAGTACTTATACCAGCAGCTGATCAGCCATATTAGTGTCATTGTAGTTGCATTTTTAGTTGTAAGCATTGCCTCGACTCATTTTGTTGAGAAGGTAGTACTTACTATTAAAGGACAAGAGCTGTATGACTATGGCATTAATATTCTCACAGATTTACAAGGAAACCAAATGCAGTCTTCTGCTCAGGACACACTGCTGAATTATGCAGATGTTCTGAAAAGCAGAGGTGTGACATTTGGCATTTTTGACACACAGCAAAATGTTATTGCATCTGTTGGGAAAAGAATTAATATCACGGATGAAGAATGGAATGCCATTAAGGATGGAGAAAACAATAAAGTTATTAAAAGCAGTACGAGACGAGGCAATCAGGAAGTTACATTAGTTGCCATTCCTTATAGTGTTAATGGAGAGGTAGCAGGTGGAATATTGCTTACCGCCCCTTTAAGTGATTCAAAGCAGCTCATCAATGAAATAAACAAATACCTTGTGTATTCTGTATTTATTGCATTTGGTGTGGCGCTGTTACTCAGTGTTATATTATCTAGAATTCATGTTAGACGAATTAAGAAGCTTCAAGAAGCGACAAGTCTTGTTGCGGTTGGAGATTATAGCGTTAGGGTACACTCATCTAATTTTGATGAAATCGGCGAATTGGCGAGTGACTTTAACTCAATGGTTGACCGTCTCCGTGTTTCGAAGGAAGAAATAGATGCACTAGAAAACCGAAGAAGGCAATTCATGTCAGATGTTTCCCATGAATTGAAGACACCTTTAACAACCATTAGCGGTGTCATTGAAGGACTTAACAATAACATGATCCCAGAAGCGGAAAAAGGGAAGGGGATTACACTCGTAAGCCAGGAAACAAAAAGACTGATCAGACTTGTCAATGAAAATCTCGATTATGATAAGATACGTTCTAATCAGATTGTGCTCATGAAGGAATCCATTCAGCTTGCCGAAGTCCTTGAAATTATTCAGGAGCAGCTCTATACGCAGGCAATAGAGAAGGAGTTGGCTATTAATGTGGATGTTGCCGATAATGTTTACATTTATGCAGACTATGACAGGTTAATCCAAATCCTCATGAATATAACAAAAAACAGTATTCAGTTTACTGATGCAGGTGAAATCTGGCTAAGGGGCAGAGCAGATGATGGCTTCACGATTATAGAAATAGAAGATACTGGTATTGGAATGGACCCGGCAGAAATCGAAAACATTTGGAAAAGATTCTATAAGGCTGATATTTCAAGAACAAATAATCCATACGGGGAGTTTGGGTTGGGCTTGTCCATTGTCAAACAGCTTGTCCAATTCCACCATGGTACAATTGAAGTAAGCAGCCAAAAAGGAACTGGAACGAAATTCACCATTTATTTTCCTATTGAGCATAAATAATAATTGCTTCTGATCATGCTGGATAAATTATCTCAGCATGACAGAGCTTTTTTTTCTATCTGCCAGCAAACTGGCTATAATTTCTCTTTTTCGTCCCTGATTATTCTATGTCTATTAAAACTTTGTTAATAATTTATTCATATATAAGTTTTATTATATAAGCATGAGATAAATAAAATAACTAACTTCTTCTTATAGATGATACACAATGAAAATAATTATAGGAGGTATATATGATGAATGAGTTTGATAAAAACAAAGATAATGTGAACGGATTAAATGAGTTTGAAACGGAAAAGGATACTTTAAACAGTGCGGACCTTTCAGAAAGTAGAGAGGAAAGTTCTTCATTCGAAGCAAATGGCATAAATAAGCTAGAAGAAAAGCAAGAGACAAAAGCAGAAGAACAAGAAGTAAAAGCAGAGGGTCAAGAATTTACAAACGAATATCCTCAAACAGCAAGCTTTAATAAGGCAGATGAGTTAGTTCGTGATTACGAAAGAGTAATGAGCGATGGCACTGATGAGAGCGCGGCTGCTGAACAACAGATTCATGAGAATAAGACGATGACTGCCGCTGCTGCAACTGCTGATCAACAGCCTGCTGGTAAAAGAGGCAAGGAACGACCATCATCAGGCAATCCTAAATGGAAAGGCTTCTTTTCCTTATTAGCTGCAGGTGTTGTAGGCTCTGCTTTAACATTTGTAGCGATTCCTCATACAGATTTACTTGATGGAAAATATACTAAACTGGAACAGCAGGTGGAAGATTTGAGCAGTAAAGTAAGCAGCAATAGCAGCTCAAGCGATATTACAGCACAGACAACATCAGCGACAGCCTCTGACAGCAGCTCTCCCTCTATTGCAGATATGGTCGAGACATCTTCTAAGGCTATTGTTGGTATTGTGAATGTGCAAAAGCAGGCGACAAATCAATTTTCACAAAGCACAACCACGGATTCTGAAGTTGAATCTGGATCAGGATCTGGTATCATCTTCAAAAAGGATGATAAATATGCTTACATTGCTACAAACAATCATGTTATTGAAGGGGCAAATTCTTTAGAAATCTCCCTTTATAATGGTGATAAAACAGAAGGTAAATTGATTGGGGCAGATGCACTGACAGACTTAGCTGTTGTCAGAATTGATGCGAAATATGCTACAGATGTTATTGAATTCGGAGATTCATCAACACTTCGCCCAGGTGACCAAGTTTGGGCAATCGGTAACCCGCTTGGACTTGATTTATCGAGAACGGTAACACAGGGAATCGTGAGTGCAGTGGACAGAAGCATAACTGTTAATACATCTGCTGGCGATTGGGAGTTCAATGTTATTCAAACAGATGCTGCTATCAACCCTGGTAACAGTGGCGGAGCATTAATTAACTCTGCTGGTCAGGTTATCGGTATCAACAGCTTGAAGATTTCAGAAGATGGAGTAGAGGGGCTTGGCTTTGCGATTCCAAGTAATGACTTGCTTCCAATCGTCAATGAAATAATTGAAAGCGGTGAAGTGGAGCGTCCGTATATCGGCGTCGGTTTAGCAAGCTTAGAGGAGGTTCCGCAAATGTACCTGCAAGATCTTCCTGACTCTGTCACAAAAGGTGTTATGGTAACAAATATTGATTCCAACTCTGCAGCTGCTAAAGCAGGCCTTGAAGTACAAGATGTAATCATCTCTATAAACGGAACCGATTTAGATGGCTCCTCTGATTTGAGAAAATATCTTTACACAAAGGTAGATATCGGCGATAAAGTTAAATTAGTCGTGTATCATGATGGAAGCAAGAAAACTGTAGAACTGACTTTAACAAGTAATAGCGGCAGCTCCAACTAAACTTGCAGCATAAGAAATAATACTAAAAATCTCATCTGGTAAAAATAATAAAAATCAGATGGGATTTTCTATTTTTGTTAATATTTTTGTAATATTTTTATGGTATGATGTATTTTATGTGATAGTGAAATTATCATATCAATTATGATAGTTTTAGTTGATTAAAATATTGTTTAGAGAGGAAACAGGATGAAAAACAAAAAGATCATTTTACCCATTTTAGGAATTGTATTAATAGCATTGATCGTTGTTGCTGTTATTCTAGTACAAAAGAGTAACACAGTGGCATCTGTCGAGGGAGAAAAAATTACGCAGAATGATTTGGATGAAGCATTGAACAAGCAGTATGGTACTTCTATCCTTCAAACATTGATTGCAAATAAAGTAGTTGACCTTGAAGCGGAAAAAGAAAAAATTAAGGTTACTGATAAAGAAAAAAAGGCAGAGCTTGATGATCTTATTGAATCTTCAGGCGGCGAGGATGCCTTTAATGCTGCATTAGAAGCAAACGGCGCATCAAAAGCCGATATTGAAGAGGAACTATTGCGTTACTTGAAGATCAAGAAGTTGCTTGAGCCAAGAATTGAAATCACTGATGATCAAATTCAAGCATACTTCGATGAAAACAAAGCAAGCTTTAATACTCCTGAGCAAGTAGAAGCAAGCCATATTCTTGTTGCAGATGAAAAAACAGCTAAAGAAGTGAAGAAAAAGCTGGATGACGGCGAAGACTTTGCTGACCTAGCAAAAGAATACTCTACTGATACAGCAACAAAAGAAAACGGCGGTGAGCTTGGTTACTTCTCATCTGGACAAATGGTTGAAGAATTCGAAAAAGCTGCATTCTCAATGGATGTTGATGAAATTAGCAACCCTGTAGAAACAACTAACGGCTGGCACATCATTAAAGTAACAGGTCATAAAGATGCAGTTGAAGCTAAGTTGGACGACCATAAAGACGAAATTAAAGATGCACTATTTGAGCAACAAATGAACACAGAGTACAGCACATGGTTGACAGAAATCCAAGCAAAATACGATATCGATAACAAATTAGACACTAGCAGCAAAACAGACACAACTTCAAGCGCTAGCTAATTAAAAAAGAGAGACTTACCTTTTTAAGGTAAGTCTCTTTTTTTAATTAAAGGGCTTGATATCAATATTTTCAGGCAGTTGGAATGGATTAGTGCTGTTAATATGATCTGGGAACAGAATTCCATTTAAATGGTCGATCTCATGCTGAAATACGATTGCTTCATAGTCTTTTAGTTTAATTTTTACTTCCTTGCCATTAATGTCGAAGGCTTTCACTGTTATTCTTTGATAACGGGGTACAAAGCCAATAACAGGGCGATCAATGGAAAGGCAGCCTTCGCTGTCAGGAAGGTATATCATGCTTGTGGAATGGCTTATTATTTTCGGATTAATAAGCATATATTCAAAGTTATTGCCATTTTGGCCTTTAATAAAAGCAGCAAACATTCGCTTGTTCAGCCCAATTTGGTTTGCTGAAATGCCCACCCCTGGACGAAGCTTGTATTTTTTTGCTAGGCTTGGTTCTTGGCTGTTTTTTAAATATTGTAGCATACAGAGAAGCTCTTCCTTATCCTCCTCAGATGGCGGCAATGTCAGCTCTTTTGTTTTTTCTCTTAATATATCTGCGCCTTCCCTTACGATGTCACTCATAGTAATTACATAAGATTGATTAAACTTGCTCATTAAATGATCAACTCCATATTTTGTCCTTTAAGTCGAAAAACCATATATGTAAAATAGCAAAAGAACGGCCGGAAGTCTAATGCTAATTTACTGTGTTCATGTAAAAAAAATGCTAATAAGTCTCATTTAAAGATAAAAAAATTACATAAATTATGAAACGAAGGAAAAGATAGGAGGGATAGATATTAAAGGAGGATTCACTTATGAAAAAAATAGTGATAGTCGGATTATTGACACTTGGTTTAGCGATGCCTAGCTTTATACATACAGCAAAAGCTGCCCCGGAAAACCCGCCAAGCCATCATCAGGCTCCAGAGGAAGATCAGGCATTCATTAAGAAGATGGCCGAAAGCTTAGGAATAAAAACAGATGGAAAAGATGGAGAAGCACTTAAAAAAGAGATTCATGAAGCTTTAATTAAAAAAGAGGCAAAAAATCTCGGTATAAAAACAGACGGAAAAGACATGAAGCAAATTGCTGCAGAGGTACATGAGAAAAGATTACAGGCAGAAGCAAAAAAACTTGGAATTAGTACAGAAGGGAAAGATCCAAGTACCTTGATGAAGGAGCTGTACGAAGCGAAAATCATGCAAAAAGCGAAAGAGCTGAACATTAAGACAGATGGTAAAACATTGGAACAGCTCAGCAAAGAAGTAAGGGAACAGCTTATTTTATCAGAAGCAAAAAAATTGAACATTAAAACAGACGGAAAAGATTTAAGAGCACTTGCAAATGAAGTAAGAGAAATGCAAATTACAAATGCAGCAAAGAAGCTTGGTTTAGATACTAAGGATAAAACACCGAAGGATTTGCTGAAGGAAATGATGATCAACCATCCAGATGAGGTAAAAAAGCTAAAGCTGCTGCCATTTCATGAAGGACCGATGATGGGACATCATAAAAGAGGAAAAGAAGCAATTGAAAACTAAAGTGAAAGGGCGCTGTCTTACAGGCAGCGTCTCTATAGTGTCCATAGTATTTTAATGTACTCTGTATTTTTATACAGTAGCCAGTTGGATGATAAATGGACTATGAAACGGAAAAATAGATGGAAAATTTTTAATAAAGGGAGTATTTGGAAGTATAACTACTTCCATACAAAGTTATTTAATGTATTTATTTTCCATTGTTATACGTAATTACTACTGGTGTTCTATATATTGAAATGATAGTTTTTACCTATTAACAATTTCATTTCTCAATCCTAATATCTATTTTTGTGAAAAATATGCATAAATGAATGTTATTTTCGTTAATGATTAGTATGCTTATTTTAAAGGGGTCTGTCTTTATATCATAATAGATAGAAATAGGATATAAGTCAGCCTGACAAACTATCGAAAAAGGGAGCAGCATTAGGAGGAATAAATTTTGAAACAATATTCCAAACTACGAATTACCGAAAAAGATCAAAATATATACAACGCTTTGTGTGATTTGTATAAGGAAAAGAGCGAGGAAGCTGGCATAGGTCCAACTGAGATAGGGATAAGAGTTGGTAGGGATTCTTATGACGCCTCTGCTTACTGCAATGCTTCATTAAAAAAGCTTATACACTTCGGGAAAATAGAAAAAGTCGAGAATGGAAAGTATAGGCCGTTAGAAAAAGAATAAGTTGATTTAGCTGAGGAGGATTTTGCATATGCAAGGTCTTCTTTTTTTTGTTTTAATATTGCAGTGGAATTTAAATAATGTATAATAGACGTTGCGAAACTAAACATAAAGTTTAGTTTGAATAAACTTTTATGACTTTGAGTTTACTATTTCTAAACTAAAAAGTAGGTTAAAAATATGGATATTGGTAAAAAGATAAAGAACTTACGTTTGAAAAAGGGTTTGACGCAAGAAGAGTTAGGGGAAAGGACAGATTTAAGCAAAGGTTATATATCACAGCTGGAAAGGGACTTGAGCTCCCCATCGATTGAAACCTTTTTTGATATTTTGGAAGTATTGGGCTGTTCCCCAAAAGACTTTTTTGATGATGAAGAGAGAAGGCAGAAGGTTGTTTATAAAGAAGAGGATGTCACTGATTTCTTTGATGAAGAAAAAGGATATCATATTCAATGGCTAGTGCCGGAATCTAATGAGAAGGAAATGGAGCCAATTAGGCTCAGCTTTAACAAAAAAGGAGAATTTAAGAAGTTCGAGCCATCCCTTTCAGAAACATATGCATATGTGATAGAGGGAGAAGTCTTGTTAAAGCTTGGAAAACAGGAATATAGGGCAAAAAAAGGTGAGTCCATTTATTTTCACGCGACAGATGAACACCAGTTTTTTAATATTGCAGACGGTATATCAACGCTTTTACTTGTAGCGACCGATTCTTACTTATAAAGCTTGTTATTTAAAATTAAAAATAGTGTAAAGGAGATTATTATGCCAAGTGAATCAATAATCAGGTTTGAGAACGTAACGAAAGCCTATGACCAAAATACGACTGTACTTGAAAATGTCAGCTTTGAAATAGAAAGAGGCAAATTTTATACACTTCTTGGTCCATCAGGCTGTGGCAAAACAACAATCCTGCGTCTTATCGCTGGATTCATGGAGCCGACAGAGGGTAATATCTATTTTCATACAAAAGTAATGAATAAAATCCCTGCCAACAAAAGACAGGTAAATACAGTATTTCAAGACTATGCGCTATTTCCTCATTTAAATGTTTTTGAAAATGTAGCCTTTGGCTTGCGCATCAAAAAGCTAAAAAAACAGGAAATTGAAAAGCGAGTAAAAGATGCTTTGCGCTTCGTAAACCTGGACTCATATGAAAACAGAGAAATCAGTGAAATGTCTGGTGGTCAGAAGCAGCGCGTTGCTATCGCAAGAGCAATTGTAAATGAGCCGGAAGTTATTCTTCTCGACGAGCCTCTTTCTGCATTGGATTTAAAGCTGCGGACAGAGATGCAGTATGAATTAAGAGAGCTTCAGCAAAGGCTGGGCATTACCTTTATATTTGTTACACATGACCAGGAAGAAGCATTGGCGATGTCCGATGAAATTTTTGTATTGAATAAAGGGAAAATCGAGCAAAGCGGCACACCAACAGATATTTATGATGAGCCGATAAACCGATTTGTTGCTGACTTTATCGGAGAGTCTAATATCGTTTCAGCAAGAATGGAAAAAGACTTTGTCGTCCATTTTGCCAGCAAAACATTTGAATGTGTTGACCAAGGCTTCCATGATAATGAAACGGTTGAGGTTGTGATTCGTCCCGAGGATTTAAACATCACTTCCCCAGAAGCAGGAAAGCTAAAGGTAAAGGTAGATTCTCAATTATTTAGAGGAGTCCACTATGAAATAGGCGGATATGATGAGGAAGGGAATGAATGGCTTGTTCATTCTACAAAAAAAGTAGTTGTTGGAGAGGAAATCGGACTGGATTTTGAAAAGGAAGCAATCCACGTTATGAGAATAGGAGAAACAGAAGAAGAGTTTGATCGACGCCTTGAGGCATATGATGATGATGGTGCAAATGATGAAGAATAAGTCAAAATGGTATACGATTCCCTATTACTTATGGATTGCGCTGTTTGTAATTGCTCCAGTGCTATTAATTGTTTATTATTCATTTTTTGATATTGAAGACAAACTTACTCTCAGCAACTACGCTAAGTTCTTCACACCAGTCTATTTGAAAATGACGCTGAATTCCTTCTGGTATGCGTTTTTAATAACGTTTTTCTCTTTAGTCATTGCCTACCCTACTGCATATATATTGACGAAGACAAAGCATAAGCAATTATGGCTGCTGCTTATTATTTTGCCGTCGTGGATTAACCTGCTTTTGAAGGCTTACGCATTTTTAGGGATATTTGGAACATATGGTGCTACAAATGAGGTGCTTGAATTCCTTGGAATCGGGAAACAGCAAATCCTGTTCACAGATTTTAGCTTCTTGTTTGTCAGTGTATATATCTTTATTCCATTTATGATATTGCCAATCTTTAATGCACTGGAGAAGTTAAATCCTACTCTTGTTGATGCCTCAAAGGATCTTGGTGCATCCGCTTGGACGACTTTTGCGAAAGTCATTTTTCCATTAACAGTTGACGGTGTTAAGTCAGGCTGTCAGGCAGTATTTATTCCTGCACTATCTTTATTCATGATTACAAGACTAATTGCAGGAAACAGGGTTATTACACTAGGAACAGCTATAGAGCAGCATTTTCTGATAACGCAAGACTGGGGAATGGGTTCAACGATTGCTGTATTCCTAATCATTATTATGATTGTTATCATGATGTTGACAGGAAGTAAGAAGGAGAGGGGAGTAAGATGAAGAAACTGTCAAAGATATCTGTACTATATTTAGTTTTAGTTTTTATCATTTTATATGCCCCGATCTTTTATCTGATTTTTTATTCCTTTAACAGCGGTGGCACAATGAATAATTTCCAGAACTTTACATGGAAATGGTATAAAGAGCTGTTCCAAGACACAAGGCTGCTTGTAATTGTGTTAAACACAGTTATTATCGCACTTTTATCAGCATCCATTGCCACAATCATTGGTGTTTTTGGAGCCATCAGCATTTCTATGATGAGAAGAAAACAGCTAAGAAATACAATCCTTTCTTTAAACAATGTATTGATTGTAAGTCCTGATGTTATCATCGGTGCGTCCTTTTTAATTTTCTTTACAATATTGGGAATCAAGCTTGGCTTCGTGTCTGTGCTGTTGTCACATATTGCCTTTTGCATACCGATAGTGGTTATAATGGTGCTTCCGAAGCTTCAGGAAATGAGCCCAACATTAATGGATGCTGCATTTGACCTTGGCGCAAGCTGGAGGGAAGTCCTTTCTAAAGTTATTCTTCCCTATATAGCTCCAGGTATTTATGCTGGATTCTTTATGGCGTTGACATATTCATTGGATGATTTTGCGGTTACTTTTTTCGTAACAGGAAATGGTTTCTCTACTCTGTCTGTAGAAATTTATTCACTGGCTAGGAGAGGTATTTCCCTTAACATAAATGCTCTGTCAGCCCTGCTGTTCTTCATTACGCTGTTGCTTGTCATCGGTTATTATTTCGTTTCCAAGCGAGCTGTCAGAAGACATAAAACGGGGGTGAACCAATGAAGGGGCTAATAAGAGGTTTGGCAGCAGCCTTTATCTTATCAGCTGTACTTATGTTAGTTGTTCACCAAGTAAACAGCAGCAGAGGGTATGCAGGCGGCAATACGTTAACTGTCTACAACTGGGGAGATTACATTGATGCCGACCTTATTGATAAGTTTGAAAAAGAAACAGGGATAAAGGTAATTTATGAAACCTTTGACTCTAATGAAGCAATGATGACAAAGATAGAACAAGGCGGCACAAACTATGATGTTGCCATTCCATCTGAATACATGATTGATAAAATGAAGGAAGAGAATCTCCTGCTTCCAATCGATCATTCAAAAATTTCAAACCTTAAAAACATTGACGATAGATATTTAAATCTTTCGTTTGATCCTGATAATAAATATTCCATTCCATATTTTTGGGGAACGGTAGGAATTGTTTATAATCCAAAAATGCTTGGAGGGAAAAAGATAACCTCCTGGAACGATTTATGGGATAGTGACTTAAAAAATCAAATTATGCTTATCGATGGGGCAAGGGAAATTATGGGGATGAGTCTAAATAGCTTAAATTATTCTCTTAATGATAAAGATCACGACCATTTAAGAGAAGCAAAAGAGAAGCTTGATACTTTGACACCTAATGTCAAAGCAATCGTCGGAGACGAAATCCGAATGCTGATTGAAAATGAAGAAGCGGCCATTGGTGTATTATGGTCAGGCATGGCCGCGGAAGTCATGTGGGAAAATGAAGATGTAGAATATGTCGTTCCAGAGGAAGGTTCTAATCTTTGGTTTGATAATATGGTTATCCCGAAAACAGCGAAAAATATTGATGGAGCACATAAGTTTATAAACTTTATGCTTGATGCAAAAAACGCCGCGCAAAATACAGAGTATGTTGGTTATTCAACACCGAATAAGGCAGCAATGAAATATTTGCCTGAAGAAATTATCGGTGATAAACGCTTTTACTTGGATGAGGAAATGATCTCTAAACTCGAAGTGTATGAAAACCTTGGGCAGCGTTCGCTTGCTGAGTATAATGATTTGTTCCTTGAATTTAAAATGCATCGGAAATAATGAATGTCGACTTAGCTATAATGCTGAGTCGACTTTTTTTGTTGTTGTTTAATCTGGGGATGAAGTCAGGCTAAGAAGAAAATACTAAGAAAAAAAGAGGTGCGCTTATGGGAAAATCCTTTATTCTATGTTGCTTGCTTACGTTTACCTGTTTGCCTGTATATGCTGCAAATGAGGAGAATCAGGTGAAAAAAGAGCTTGCGATCGTTATTGATGACTTCGGAAACAACATGAGAGGGACAGAGGAAATGTTAAATTTGCCTGTGCCAATTACCGTTGCGATTATGCCTTTTATGTCCACAAGCAGAGAGGATGCCATCCAAGCACATAAAAAAGGACATGAGGTAATAGTTCATATGCCGCTCGAGCCAAAGCACGGTAAAAAAAGCTGGCTTGGTCCCGGAGCTATTACAACAAATTTAAGTGATGAAGAAATCAGAAAAAGAGTGTCATCAGCAATTGATAATATTCCTTATGCAGTCGGAATGAATCATCATATGGGTTCAAAGGCTACTGAAGATGAAAGAGTTATGAGGATTATTTTAGAGGAATGTAAAAAGCATGATCTATTTTATTTGGATAGTAAAACGACCGGGAAAAGTGTTGTAAAAAAACTTGCGGAGGAATTGCAGGTTCCCTATTTAGAGAACAATATGTTTTTTGATCATATATATTCCAACCAGCATATTCAAAAGCAGGCAACCAAGCTTGTAGAAAATCTTAATAATAAGAAGGAGTATATCGCAATAGGCCATGTTGGTATATCAGGTCCTGCGGTTGTTACGGTGTTAAAACAATATATCCCTGTCTATCAAAAGGACGCAGATATAGTACCATTATCCACATTGGTGGACGGGTATGAACTGCTTGATACAGATTTACCGTAAAGACATGTTAAAGCAGCGGGCAGTATCATTACGCTATGCCTCCAGACAGCATATTACGCTGATATCTGCACCGTTTCATTAAGCATATACTATGAAATTGGTTTCATATCAATAAATAATGGTCAAAAATACAGTTATTCTAAAAAATAAAAAAACTCCGCCATATTCATGCGGAGTTTTCTTTATATGAGAGAGAAATGGTTTAGATGCTGCTGTTACCATCATTTTTATTGATTTTAGATTCATCCATTTTTGCATCTAATTTCCCTAGTCTTTTTGCTGCGAAATCTTTACCGCCAAGACCAAATGCTAGTCCGAAGGCAAGTGCCAATCCACCGAGGATAAGAACAAAGGCAGATGTGACGATAGACGATGCAACCCCTAGTTGATCTAAAGCCATAAAGATTGTTATTGCAATAATAGCGTATTTTGCAATTGACGGCAGAAGTCTGAACGCTGGTCCGTGAAGCAAGCCGCCAAGTGTGTTTTTGACAAGAACTCCTAACCATAAGCCAACACCAATAATCACTACAGCTGCAATGACTTGCGGCAAGTATGCTACTACAGCAGTTGATAATGTTACTAAGAATTCAAGGCCGAGCAGATTTAATGCTTGGACTGCTAGTAAAAAGACAACTAATATTTGAGCGATTGAACCAATAAGGTTGGCAATGCTTGTTGTAGGAGCGATTCCCATTTTATGAACATAGTTGTCAAGACCCAGGCCTGATAGCAATGATGTCACCATTTGTTTAATCCATTTACCAATCCAAACACCTAGAAGTACAAGGAAAATGGCAACTGCAATATTCGGGATCATTGTTAAAACATCATTAAGCATATTAATTGCTGGTTGTGAGATTCCTTCAATATCTAATTTTTCCAACGCAGAAATAACGACAGGAATCATGATGAAAATGAAAATTACATTTCCAATAATAGAAGCAAGCGATGTATTTTCAAATAGCTTCGTTAATCCGAAGCGGTTCGCCAATGATTCTAAGCCAATGCTCTGTAAGAAGCTTGTAACAATTGTGCGGACAATCTTTGCTGCAAACCAGCCGACTAAAATGATTACTGCTGCTGCAAGAAGCTTAGGCAAGAACGCTAGTATGTTTTGAAGCATATTAGCAAACGGCTCAGAAACTCCATATAGGTTAAGAGCACCTAATACTGCAGGCAAGAAAAGAAGCAGCACAAGGTAAAAAGCAATATTAGCTACCTTGTCCATTAAGTTAGGCTGTTGTTGATTATTGTCTAATAATTTCCATTTATTTAGCTTTTCATGTACTTTCAATGTGTTGCCTGATTTTTTGATTAAGAATTTTAAGCCTGAAGCGACTAGCCATGCAACCAATAAAATAATTGCAGCTTTTAAGATATTTGGGATTGCCCCAAAAATAGATGAAAGCATGGATACTAGTGGTGATGTGATGACAGTAAGATTCAGGATGTTAAAGAATAAACTGAATACATATACGAGTAAAATAAAGTAGATAATCTTACTAATTATTTTTTCGGAAGAGTATTTCCTTGAAGCTCCTTCAGGAAATATTTTGTCATCTAATTTTGTTTTCTGAAGTCCTTTATAAATTGCTTTTTCAATAATTTTCGCGATAATCCAACCGAGGATTAATACGACTACTGCCAAAAGAAAATCTGGCAATCTGTCTAAATAGTTGTTCCATCCATTCCAATTTCCACTGTTATTTATCATATTATTCCTCCTTGTCTTGACTTATTGTCCTTATTACCCGCCAAGAAAAAGAATAAACGCAAAGATTTTTATGATGGAATAGAGGAGGAGGTGAAATATAGGAGCATATCAGTATCTTGCTGAGTATTTTTCACCATAAAAAAAAGCGGAGGTTCTCCGCATAGTTCTCCGTTTATAGGCCATCTTTTTCAAATTGATATATATCTTCATTACTGCCGATGACAATTAGTGTATCGCCTTTTAAAATCTTCTCCTCAGCAGCAGGAGAGACTATTGTATCCCCTTTTCGCTGGATTCCAATAATGGTACAGCCGTAATTTGCCCGGATATTTAACTCAAGAAGTGATCGCTGATGCACTTTGTCTGAGGCTGCCAGCTCTACAATACCGTGTTTGTCCGATAGCTCAATATAATCAATCATTTTTTCTGATATTACATGATGGGCAATCCTTTTTGCCATATCCCGTTCTGGATGAATAACCTTGTCTGCACCAATTTTCTCTAACACTCTTTTATGGTAGACATCGGCGGCCTTTACCCATACCTGCTTCATTCCCATTTCTTTCAAAATAAGTGTTGTAAGCACACTTGACTCAATATCGTCACCTAATGCCACAAAGGCATGATCCATGTTGCGGATACCAAGCTGTGTGAGTGTGGCTTCACTCATGGTGTTGACTTGTACACAGTGTGTTGCAAACGGGCGGTATTTTTCGACTCTTTCCAAGGATTGGTCTATTGCCAACACCTCTGTACCTGCATCAAAAAATTCCTTGACGAGACTTCCGCCGAAATTGCCGAGACCGATAACTACAAATTGTTTTTTCACAAAGGTTCCTCCACGCTTCGAGATTTATGGATTTAATTCTAACACAATGTTATATCTTTCCAAAATTAAGGACAAGAAGTTAGAAATTCCTGCAATTATGGGTATAGGGTAAAAAAAGGAGGGTTTATCTCAATATGAAATACAAAAATGCCCTTTTTATCTATAATGGAAATGCAGGGAAAAAGGAAATAGACGTACAGCTTCAAAGCTGTTTACATGTGTTTGCGAAGGAAATTGATCATTTGCAGGTATTTAAGACAAAAGGACCAAATCATGCTGCTGAGATTTGCGAGAAATATGGAGAACAGACAGAACTTGTTATTGTACTTGGTGGAGATGGAACTATCCACGAATGTGTCAACGGTTTAGCTGGCTTACAAAAAAGGCCGGTGCTTGCCATTCTCCCAGGAGGGACATGCAATGATTTCAGTCGTACATTAGGTATACAGCAAAACCTGCAAAGGGCGGCTGAAGAGTTAGTTTTATACGGAGTTGAGGAGCCTGTAGATATTATTCAGACAGACTCTGCTTTTTTCCTGAATTTTTGGGGGATAGGTCTTGTAGCTGAAACATCAAACAATATTAGAGAAGAAGAAAAAAACATCCTTGGCAGGGCCAGCTATTTACTGAGTGCCATCAGAACTATTCAAAATACCGAGCCGAAAGAGCTTGTCATGAATATAGATGGAAAGGAAATAAGAGAAAAGGCTGTTTTGGCAATGGTTGTGAACGGCAAGTTTATTGGTGGAAAACAACTTCCATTCTCAACAATATCCTATAATGACGGTTTAGTAGATGTTTTTATTGTTAAAAATACCAATCTACAGTTGTTAAAGGAGCTTAATGATCTCCGTAAAATAGATTTTGAAACGGATGAAGAGCTTAAAGAAGAGGTACTGTATATGAGTGGAAAACATATTAAAATAAGCTCTGAACATTTTGTTGATGTCGATATGGACGGAGAGGTGTACACAAAAACACCAAGCGAGCTGAAGGTGCTCCCAAGTCATATAAAAATGCTTCGACCTGATTTTTAAATAAATGAAATAAGGCATCCATTAATGGATGCCTTATTTCTTATTGGTAGAAGCCTGCTTTTTATTCTGATAAGTATGCTGTTAACATCCATAGATGTTTTTCGATTTTTTCTGTTAATCCAATTGCAAGGTCATGTGTTACTGTATCTCCAAGCTCGTCTGCGTGCTCAGCTAAAGATCTTAGTTGTGTATTAATTTGGCTATAGTCCTCTACAAGAGATCTCACCATTTCAGTTGCAGATAATTTTTCCGTACTTTCTGCCAGTGTCGAAGTCTCCAAAAATTCTTTCAAAGTAGAAACTGGTTTTCCGCCAATTGCAAGTAAGCGTTCAGCAATTTCATCCACTACATCTGCTGCCTCATCGTAAAGCTCCTCAAATTTCTCATGTAATGTAAAGAAGAAAGGTCCTTTAACATACCAGTGATGCTGATGAAGTTTTGTGTAAAGTACGCTCCAGTTTGCTACTTGTACATTCAATTCTTTTTGTAATTCTACTTTAGTTTGTAATCCCATTATTATTAGCTCCCTTCGGTTGTTTATATTTTAATTATAACAAGTTTTAATTTAAAATCAATACTTATTTATAATTATTTTAATTTAGTTTTTATTTTAATTTGTTGATAATTATTTCTACTTCTATCATATACAGGAAAGTTATGGAAGACTAGTAAGTAGCTCAAATGTTCATAAATCTTTCAAATATCTTCGTTATTTTCTGCAACTGTTAGAAAACTATACCCTGATAACAGTCGTACTTAAACAATTAAAAAGTGGAAGAGACAAAACAAAAGATAACCTTTCTAAACACGAATAATAAAATTACATCTAAATTTGAAGCTTGTGACTATATAATTAGTTCGTTTCATTTCGTCCTCTATATCCCTTAGTAATGGAATGTCCTTCGCTCCATTCCACTAAGCATTTTAATTATAGTATTAAAACTAAGAACGAAAAAAAACCGAGTTATTTAATTGAAGGTTGATTAAATAACTCGTTTTTTATGATATTCACCTATTTATGTCCCATTCTCTTATTAAACAGCAAGACGGGAAGAAAACATATAAGTACGATGATGGTAACGAATGCTGAAGATGAGTCCCATTGCCATCATGTTTGTCATTAGTGAGCTACCTCCATAACTGATAAAAGGCAATGGAATTCCTGTAATGGGAAGAAGCTGTATTGTCATTCCAACGTTTTCGAATACGTGGAAAGCTATCATGCTGATAACACCTACACATATATAAATGCTATAAGGATCATTCGATATAAAGGCAGTTCGAGTCAAATGATAGATGAGAAGGAAATAAAGAATAATAATAATGCTTCCGCCAATAAAGCCGTATTCTTCTCCAATAATGGTGAATACAAAATCTGTATGCCTTTCAGGTATATAAACTTCGATATTACCAAGACCTTTTCCAGAAATAAGGCCTGACCCAATTGCCTGCAGGGACCAAACGAGTTGAAGGCCTGAATCTCCAGATTCAACAGGATCGAGCCATGAATCGATTCTTTTAAATTGATAGTCTTCGATGTGTAAGTATTTAAGCAGAAAATCTCTGCCGTATATGGCTAAATATAAAATAAGGGACCCAAGTGAGAGGGCAGTTCCGTATATTGGGATGATAATTTTCCAAGTGATTCCTGATACAAGGATCATTCCTGCAAGAATTGCCATAAGTACTAAAGTAGTTCCTAAATCCTGAACAATAACAAGGGCAATTGGAATTCCTCCAGCTAATGCCATTTTGCACAAAAGGATAAAGTCTGTTTTGAATGTTGTGTAGATTGTCTTTTCGTGGTGGTCATGCATTACCTTTGACAAAGCCATAATAGTGAATACCTTCATATACTCTGATGGCTGGATACTGCCAATACCTGGAATTACATACCAGCTTTGAGCTCCATTTCTTTGTGGTGTAAAATCAGTAATTGGGGCAAATACTAATCCGACAAGAAGTGCGATACCTACCCCATATAAAATCCAAGTCAGTTTTCTAAATTGTTCATTGTCAAAGTATGTGAGAACAGCAATGGCGATGGCTCCAATTCCATACCACATAATCTGTGTAGGTAAGTATGCTTTGTTGGCACTATAAATAGATACACAGCTTGTCAAACAAAAGAGCATGATTAGCAGACATAGGGTCCAATCGAATCTATCTGAAAATTGGTTACTTCTTCCTCGCATAAGATAACTCCTTATATAACTAAAAAATGAAGTGCTATTACTTAGACGGATAGTTTTGAAAAATAGTTTCCATTTTTTGATAATATCGAAAAAGTTTTAGATTTTACTTAAGTAGAAGGGAAAAAAGAAAAACGCTGCATTAGAACAAATTCATCGAATTCTAATACAACGTTTTTGTGTTTACATAAGATGCTTGAGGAAGGCACTTGCAATACCGAAATAAATAAACAAAGAAAAAATATCATTTAATGTAGTAATAAGTGGACCTGATGCTACAGCTGGATCAATCTTAAAGCGATATAAAATCAACGGAATAATTGTACCGGACAGTGTTCCGATAATAAGTGTAAAGAAAAGGGAGCATCCAACAACAAATCCTAAGACAGGGCTTCCTTGCCATACATATGCTATTAATGTAATGATTATGCCACATGTTGCGCCAATTATAAGGCCGACAAGTAATTCTCTAAAAATTACCTTTGTAACAATCCGCTTATTAATCGTATTAGAAATTAATCCACGTACAATCACTGCGAGTGATTGTGTTCCAGTATTACCGGTCATTCCGGAAATCATCGGCATGAAAAAGGATAATGCCACTGCTTTACTGAGAATATCCTCATAAGAACTGATAATGCTGCCTGACACTATGCCGATAAACAGGAGCAAAATAAGCCATGGCAGTCTGCGGTATGCTGCAATATGTGCTTTCGTATCAAAGTCTATATCCTTACCACCGGCAGATAATTTTTGAATATCTTCATCGGCCTCTTGAATAACAACGTCAATGATATCATCGACAGTTATAATTCCCATCAGCATATTTTCTTCATCGACGACAGGGATGGCTAAAAAGTCATACTTTTGAATAATATGAGCAACCTGCTCCTGGTCCTCCGCAACAGAAACACTGATGACCCGCTCATACATAATGTCCATGATTTTATCCTGCGGTTCAGCAATTAATAAGTCTCGATAGGAAACAACGCCAACCAATTGTCTTTTTTGATTGATAACATAAAGGTAGCTTAATGTTTCTGCGAAATCAGCAAAGCTTTTCAGTTTATCAACTGCTTCCCTTGTTGTGTAATAGTCGCGTATCCATACAAAACGGTTTGTCATCATGCGACCGGCTGTTTCATCCGGATAATTCATCAAGTTTTGGACGATGATAGACTCTTCTTTTTTCATGCCGGAAAGCAATTGCTCAGTTGTTTCTGGTGAAAGCTCATTAAGAAGTGACGCAAGGTCATCATTGTCCATTAAATCAAGAACCTTACCAGTTTTTTCAACGCCAAGCTTATTTAATATATCAAGCTGCTCTTCCTTATTAATCTCTTCGAGCAGGTTTGCTAATAAATCTGTGTTAAGAAAAAGGAGAAAGCGGGTCCTATGCTTATCGGGGAGTGTTTCGTAAATTTGCGCAATATCATAGGGCTGAAGCTCGTCTATAATAGTCTCAAACTCTGCCTTTTTGTTTTCTTTCAGTGTTTTAATGATGTGAAGTGTGATTTGATTAACTGACATATTTTGTATCATACTTCCCACTCCTTTCCGCCGAAGTCATAGTTGTTTAATACCCTGTACTATTATATGAAATAAACACCAAGAATGAAATGGATATTTTTATAACGCACTGCTGTAAAAAGTATGTTAAGTTTTCTGACAATTAACTTGCCGTCAAATGAGATTCGGTTAATATTATCTTATAAATATTAATTTAATTATGTTACTTTCGTATATCCTTAATAATTGGTTTAAGGGTCTCTACTTAGAAACCGTAAATTTCTAGCTACGAAAAAACAAGCTTTATATGCTTGTTTTTTCGTAGCTTTTTATGTTTAAAAGGGGGAATGGGACAATGTCCACAATACTAATTCAAAATGCGCAAATCGTTACAATGAATGCAGAAGAGACAATAATTAATGGGGATATCTTAATTGAAAATGACCGTATTAAGGAAATCGGTCAAGGACTTAATGCTGCTAGTGCAGATAAAATTATTGATGCAGCAAATCACACAGTAATACCAGGATTTGTACAAACACATATTCATTTATGTCAGACCTTATTCAGAGGCAAAGGAGATGATTTAGAGCTGATGGATTGGCTTCGCAAAAGAATTTGGCCACTAGAGGCGGCTCATGATCAGGAGTCCATCTATTATTCGGCAATGCTTGGCATTGGCGAGCTGGTAGAAAGTGGTACAACGACAATCGTTGATATGGAAACCGTTCATCATGCAGATTTTGCTTTTCAGGCTATTGCCGAAAGCGGAATTAGGGCTGTTTCTGGAAAAGTAATGATGGATAAGGGAAGTGAAGTGCCAGCAGCTCTTCAGGAAAAAACAGCAGATTCTATCCAGCAGAGTGTTGATTTACTAGAGAAGTGGGATCAGTTTGATGACGGTAGAATACAATATGCCTTTTCCCCAAGGTTTGTCGTGTCTTGTACAGAGGAGCTTTTAAAGGAAGTTAAGGTGCTTTCCGATAAATATAAGGCATTTGTTCATACACATGCCTCTGAGAATAAAACGGAGATTGAAATCGTCCAACAAGAAACAGGGATGAGGAATGTCGTCTATCTCGACCACTTGGGTCTTGCGAATGATCGCCTTATTTTAGCTCATTGCATTTGGTTGGATGAAGAAGAAAAAAGAATCATAAAAGAGAAAGGTGTTCATGTAAGTCATTGCCCTGGTTCAAATTTAAAGCTTGCTTCAGGCATTGCAGAAACGCCACATTTATTGCATAATCATGCCTCTGTCAGTCTTGGGGCAGATGGTGCTCCCTGCAATAATAACCTCGATATGTTCAACGAAATGAGATTGGCTGCATTAATACAAAAGCCCATCCACGGACCAACAGCCATGGATGCAAGAACAGTATTTCGGATGGCAACAATCGGCGGAGCAAAAGCAGTTGGACTAGAAACGGAAATTGGCAGTATAGAGGTTGGTAAAAAAGCTGATATCGCCATTTTAAACTTACAGAACTTCCATACGTATCCTTCCTATGATGTTGATCCAGTTTCAAGAATTGTCTATTCAGCAACAAGAGCTGACGTTGTTACAACCATTATTAATGGCCGAATCATCATGGAAAACAAGATTATGCGAACAATTGATAAACAAATTATATTAAAAGAAGCAGACACTAGTATTAGAAGATTACTTAAAAAGACAAATATCGTGTAGGGGGTTATGCTAATATAGAATACTTTAAAGTTTTTACAAAGAAACAGTATATAACTCTTCGTCTTTGGCATATTGTCAAAGATCTAAAACCGTCTTAAAAAGGAGGCGGTTTTTTTTATGAAGATTACAACCATATGTCATTTTTTATATTGTTCCGATAATTATATAAAACACTGCAGATAACTTGTATAATGTAATGGAAAATGGCATCTGTTTGTATCTTTCTTCTTATATTTGGAAAGCATACAGGAGAAATAATAGCTGCGAATTTGTTTACATAAGGGCTAAATATCATTTAGGAGCTATTTTAATTTGTTTTTGATAAACTGAAGTGGATAAAAAGTATCTATTTATTTATTGCTTAAAGTGTTTAGGGGGTACTTTATGAAAAAAGGCAATCATGATATCCGGGATGTAGTGTATATCCATTTGCATGAAAAGGAACGGTTTGTTCTCTCATATGGGATTGAATTTTATGAATTTTATCATTTTTTAGCTCAATCAATTTCGTCTATCTTACTATTGAAGCATCAGTTTGATGATGGTGAATTACATACACATACAATGTTCGATTATGTTCCCGAACAGAAATTAGCGAAGCTCGCTAAAGAGGATGTTTATGGCTATGGAGATTTTGCGTGGATTGATTTTGAAGAAACGGAGGCGTTAGATGTTCTTCATGGACAGACAATTGCAGAGCTCCTCTTTCTTGCTCATAAAAGAGATCACTTGAAGGCTCCTTTTTATCAGCATCTCAACAATCAATTTGTATATCTGGCCCATGATGATGGCTGGTTTAATAAGACATATTACAAAAATCTTCCTATGTTTTATTCTTTTTTCGGTGAGGTAATAAGTCAGAAATTAAACCGTCTAAAAGCAGACAAAACACTGTTCGGAGTCAAGAAAAAACGCATCTTCACACCGTTAAGTCAACAAGGAGTATTATTGTTGAAGGAGATGATGAAGGAAGGAATGGTACTTTCCATTCAAAAGGCAAGTCAAAACAGGATGCGCATTGAAATACCTATCTGGGTTATCGGCGACTTTGCGAATATGGACGACATGTATGAGGAATACGAGAAAAGAAGCAAACAAGGCAATGTGGACGGAAAGCTTGTTTATGATAAAAGGACGAAGGAATGGGAAGTAATCATTAATTAAAAAGACAGGTGAGCAGTTTGAATAGGAATATTTCAGAAGCCTTTCCGCAAAAGCTTGTCAAAATGGTGTTTAAAGAAAGGCCCAACCGCTTTATTCTTCATTGTCTATATAAGGAATCAATAGAAGTTGTTCATTTAGCTGATCCGGGCAGATTGAAGGAATTATTACTAAAAGATACAGCAGTATATGTGCTTCCAAGCACAAACCCTAATAGGAAAACGAAGTGGACTGCTGTTCTTGTCGAGCATGAAGGAATTTTTGTTTCTATAAATACTACATACCCGAATAAGCTTATTGAAAGGGTGTTGAAAAATTTTGCACTTCCAGAGTTGTCTTCATACGAATGGAAGAAATCAGAGTTTGTTTATGGGCATTCAAGATGGGACTTCATGTTGGAGGATGAGAGAGGCAAGGGGCTTCTGTTAGAGGTGAAAAGCGTCACACTTGCACATGGCAGAATTGGAATGTTTCCAGATGCAGTCACGGCAAGGGGAGCAAAGCATGTACAAGAGCTTGCGTCCATTGCGAAGCAGGGAGAGTGGCAAACAGCAATTCTATTTGTTGTGCAGCGGGAGGATGTCGACCTGGTTACATCTGCAGCGCATATTGATCCGTTTTTTGCACAATGCTTGGAGCAAGCAGAAAAGGCTGGCGTAAAGCTGATGGCATATACTTGTGATATGTCCTTAGAGGGCATTCAGCTTTCCCGGCCAATTCCCGTCCAGCTTGATAAAAAAATGCTTGATATTAGCTAACGTGAACGTTCGAATTAGTGTATAATCAACGTTGATGAAAAATGAAAAAGATAGAGAATGGTGCTTGTTGTTTGTAAAGCAAGCTTAAAAGGGAAGCTGGTGGAAATCCAGCGCGGTCCCGCCACTGTAAATGACTGCTTTTTTAGCATATATGCCACTGTAATTGTATGGGAAGGCGCAAATAAGCAATAGTCATGAGTCAGGAGACCTGCCATTCATCTATGCACCTTAAAATGCCTACGAGGATAGGATGGTGTGGAGCGCGATTTTTATAATGAAGGTCCTTCCCGGAGTCTGTCCAAAAAAGGAAACATGAGCTCTCACACTTTTTTTATGCATTATGCTATTGATAAGTGTGTTTTTTTATGTGTTCAAAAGGACTGACTCCTTTTTATTTTTCCGAACATGAAAGGGAGGAAGAGAGATGAGAAAGTACTATTCATTATTTTGCGGTGCATTACTTGCGTGCTTAGTTTTAGCTGGGTGTGGACAAGCTTCTGACAATGAAAATAATGACCAGAAAAAATCAGAACAGACAGAGGCGGCTTTCCCTGTCACTATTAAGGACGCAGCCAATCAAGAGGTTGTTATTGATGACAAGCCAGAAAAGATCGTGTCATTAATACCAAGTAATACAGAGGTAGCTTTTGCACTTGGAGTAGGTGATGAGGTAGTTGGTGTTTCTGAAAGTGATGACTACCCTAAAGAAACAACAGATATTGAAAAAGTAGCAGGTATGGAGCTAAATGTGGAGAAAACTATTTCATTAGATCCTGATTTAGTTCTTGCACATGAGTCTGTAGCTGGTACATGGGCAGATGGATTACAACAGATAAGAGATGCTGGAATAGATGTGCTTGTTGTTAATGATGCGTCTGATTTTGATGGTGTTTACGAAAGCATTGAGATGATTGGTGAAGCAGTTGGGGAGGAAGCGAAAGCAGAAGAAGTGGTTGAAGGTATGAAGGATGATATCGCTTCTATTAAAGATAAGGCTGCAAGCATCCCTGCTAAAGACAAAAAGGATGTTTATGTAGAGGTTAGTCCTGCACCTGATGCATTTACAACAGGAAAAGATACATTCATGCAAGAAATGATTGATACAATCAATGCAACGAATGTTATTAAGGAAACTGGCTGGGTTCAGGTTGACCAGGAAGCGGTCATTGAGGCAGATCCAGATGTAGTTATTACAACATATGGCAGCATTTCACCAGATCCTGTTGGGCAAGTAACGAAGCGAGATGGCTGGGAAAATGTAACGGCAGTAAAGGACAAGCAAATAGTAGAAGTAGATGAAGACCTTGTTTCCCGTTCAGGCCCAAGGCTTGCACAAGGAATACAGGAATTTGCGAAGGCAGTATATCCGGATGTTTTTAAATAATAGAAAAGCGGCTTATTTATTGGCCGCTTTTTTTCTCATCATCGCACTTTTTCTAGGGATTTCAGTTGGAACCGTTTCAGTGCCCTTTTTGACCATTGTCAAAATCTTCGCCAACTTAATCAGTCCAACAGAAATATTTGATGTAGACAAAATGCAGGCAAATATTGTTTATAATATCCGCCTTCCACGTGTTATTCTTTCTGGGCTTGTCGGTGCAAGTCTTGCTATTGCAGGATGCTCTTTTCAAGGTTTGTTGCGAAATCCGTTAGCAGATCCTTATACATTAGGTGTATCTTCAGGCGCTTCGGTTGGAGCTGTTGCAACATTGTTCTTTCATATTTCAATCCCCGTTTTGGGCGGGTACACGTTGCCTGTACTAAGTATCCTGTCTGCTTTTATAACGATATTATGTGTTTTATTGTTCGCAAGAAGACTTGACCCTGCAATGAAGGTAGAAACGATTATACTGACAGGTATTATCTTTAGTTCGTTTCTAGCTGCATTCATCTCGCTTTTCATTGCATTAACTGGTGATGAGCTAAGACAGATTATTGGCTGGCTGCTCGGAAGTGTGTCGATGAGAGGCTGGGTCTATATTCAAATGTTTCTTCCTTTTTTTGTTGTCGGCTGTCTGCTTTTGCTGCTGCAAGGAAAGGAACTCAATATACTGGCGTTCGGAGAAGAGCGCGCACAGCATTTAGGCGTACAAGTAAGGTTTAGAAAGATATTAATCCTGCTTGCTGGAAGTATGCTGACTGGAGCTGCTGTTGCAGTGTCAGGGACAATTGGCTTTGTTGGTCTTGTTATTCCTCATTTAATCAGGCTTCTGACTGGGCCTGATCATCGTCATGTGCTGCCGCTGTCTATTATTGTTGGGAGTGGTTTTCTAATTCTCGCTGATTTGCTGGCAAGATCAATCATTTCACCTGCTGAGCTGCCAATTGGTGTCATTACTGCACTTGCAGGTGCACCTGTATTTGCTGTATTGCTATTAAATCATAGAAGGAAAGGGAGGTAGAACGATGCTTGAAGCAAAAGGACTTTCCTTTCATTACGGAAAGAAGAAGGTGCTAGAGAATATCACTTTTTCTGTACAAAAGGGGGAGATGCTTGGCATTCTTGGTCCAAATGGTAGTGGGAAAACAACATTATTTAAACTGATAAGTGGTATCCTCGAACCGGATTCTGGTGATTTATTCATTAAAGAGAGGAAGCTTACACAATATAAACAAAAAGAACTTGCGAGAATCATTTCTACTCTTTCTCAACAAACAATAGAGACCTTTTCTTATACTGTAAAAGAAATAGTTTCAATGGGCAGATATGCTCACCAAATAGGCTGGATACAGGGGTTAACTGTAGAGGATAAAGCCATTATCAGTAGAGCAATGGAACAGACGGGTATAAGTCATTACAGTGATTCCTTGATAGGAGAGCTTTCAGGAGGAGAAAAGCAGCGTGTGTATTTAGCACAATGCTTGGCACAGGAGCCGGAGATTCTTCTTCTTGACGAACCTACTAATCATCTAGATCTATCCTTTCAAAAAGAACTGCTCGATACTTTGAAAATGTGGAGCAGGGATAAAGGACTGACTATCGTCTGTATTTTTCATGATTTGAATTTAGCTAGCTTGTACTGTGACAGGCTTTTGCTGCTCCATCACAATCAGATAGAATCAGATGCTAATCCTCGGGAAGTTCTGCAAGAGAATACAATAAAAAAGGTATATAAAACAGATGTAATGAGAACCTTACATCCGCAAGTCCCTGCTGCTCAGCTAGTTATTTCTCCTGAATCAGCTGAAAAATCAGGGCAAGAAGTAATCGGTGAAGAACATTTGCACATATCCCATGACTACATATCTATTACCACTAACTTTCCACTGAAAACACTGTCTTCTGGTGTGACAGGAGCTGGAGTCGGCTGGCATAAATACTTTGTTAATCGACATGTAAATAAAGACTATCATTGTGATGATTATAAGGTGGAAATGAATAGTTATCTTGAGAACAATGGTTTTCTGCCGAGTGAGACGGTAGGAATGATGACTGCAGTTGAGCTTGAAGATGCTGCGTATGGAAGCTATCAAGCAGGTGCTTCCTCTGTTTTTATTGTTGTCACTGCAAGTGTAGGACATGCGGTGGATGCAGCTTTGAGTGAGCAGCATCCCTCGTACATTTTACCTGGAACAATCAATCTGTGGATTTTTATTAATGGCGAGCTTTCTGAACAAGCATTTCTGCAATGTGCGATGACAGCGACAGAGGCGAAGACAAGTGTTCTTCGTAACAGACAAGTTGCTGATCCTCTTACAGGAACTACAGCGACAGGTACTCCAACAGACAGCTTACTTATTGCAGCTACCCAAAGTGGAGAGCATCATGAGTTTGCGGGCACAATCACTTCTTTAGGCAAAGTAGTTGCTAAAGGTGTTTATGAATGTTTAACAGAGGCTTTGGATAGAAGGGAAAGCAGCATAAAAGCTAGAGAAGAGGGATGAAATGAAGATTTATACGAAAACAGGTGATAAAGGCAAGACGAGCATTATTGGCGGAAGAATTGCCAAGGATGACATCAGAGTCGAAGCGTATGGCACAGTGGATGAAGCAAATTGCTTTGTCGGACAAGCAATATCCTTGCTGGAGCATGAGACCTTTTTAGATGTAAGGGAAGACTTGGAGAAAATCCAACATGAATTATTTGATTGTGGTGGAGATTTAGCAAGCATAATAAAAGATAGGCAATTAAAATTGTCTGAGGAAGCTATTACTTTTTTAGAAAAGCGTATAGATATGTTAACGGAAGAAGCGCCGCCGCTTGAACGATTTATTTTACCTGGGGGAACAAACGCTGCTGCAGCCATCCATATTGCCAGAACAGTAACGAGACGGGCAGAAAGATGTGTAGTTACTTTAATGAGAGAAGACGAGAACGTTCCTGATTTGCCATTAAAATACTTAAACCGTTTATCTGATTATTTCTTTGCATTAGCTCGAGTCGTGAACTTTCGCAGTGGGGTGCGTGATATTGAATATGTGAGAAGCGCAAAGGTTTTTCATGTAGATAAAGCAATTCGAGGAGAAAAAGGTCCTGATAATTAAGGTTCATTTAGCTTATAGAATTGAACGTTAATTTTTGGAGAATATGCCTAAAAAAAATGTGTGAATAAGCTGCATTTCCTCGCCTCTGAACATAAATTATTACAAATCGTGTAGAAACTTTACAAATTGATAAAAAGCCTAATGCTAGTCCATGATTCCTCTTTTGAAGATAAAGTTCTAGTGGTAGAATAACAAGTGTGTGTCTTTAAAATATGGAGGTACGAATGATGAAGAAAAAAATCGGTTTATTATACGGTGGAAAATCCGCTGAACATAAAGTTAGTATGCAAACAGCCTTGGCGGTTATAAAAGCCTTGGATACAGATAAATTTGATATTCATCCTATATACATAACGGAGACGGGTGAATGGATTAAAGGAAATCAGCTAACAGGACCTGTAGAAACAGTGAAAGAATTAGAGTTTAAAAGACAGGATGGCCATTCTGCGACAGTACTTTCTCCTGATTTGTTCCAAACAAATGACAGCTCTTTGGATGTAATCTTCCCATTGCTGCATGGACCAAATGGAGAAGATGGGACTGTTCAAGGTTTGCTTGAGCTTTTGAATCTTCCTTATGTAGGTAATGGTGTACTTGCATCATCAGCTGGTATGGATAAGGTTGTCATGAAAAATATTTTTGAAGTAGCTGGATTGAACCAGGTGAAATATACATCCTTCATCAGAAGTGAATGGCAAGGCGCTAAGGAAGCTGCATACGCTAAAGTAGAAGAGAATCTTGGTTACCCATGCTTTGTTAAACCTGCTAACTTAGGATCAAGTGTAGGTATAAGCAAATGTACATCTCGCGCAGAGTTGGATGCTGCATTTGAAGAGGCCTTCCAATTCGACCGCAAAATCATTGTGGAAGAAGGCGTCATCGCAAGAGAAATTGAAGTAGGTGTCCTTGGCAATGACTATCCAGAAGTAACGGTTGCTGGAGAAATTCTGCCAAAAACAGATTTCTATGACTATAAAGCAAAATATGAGGACGGAAATACAGGCCTAATTATCCCTGCAGAGGTTTCAGAGCAAGAATATGCAGCTATAAAGGAAGACGCAATAAAAGCATTTAAAGCTTTAGATTGTTCTGGTCTTGTGCGTGCTGACTTCTTCTTAACGAGTGCAGGAGAGGTGTATATTAACGAAGTAAACACAATGCCTGGGTTTACACCGTTCAGTATGTTCCCGCTATTATGGAAGCATACAGATGTAGAATATGCAGCACTTATTGAAAAGCTTGTAGATTTGGCTTTGGAACGACACCAAGAAAAACAAAGCATTAAATATACTTTTTAATGGGTATAGGCATATTTGAGATAAAATGAGCCAACTCTTAAAAAAAGAGGCATCTCTTAATTGCCTCTTTTTTTTGGCAATATAAATAAAAAGAGTTAAAGCGTACATAAATGAAGGAGGAGACTGCTATGATTCGGCGCTCTTTACAACAAGCAGCACATATGATTGGACCAGATGCGACTTTGAGTTCAAGTGATATCGGAGAAATTGTCATTAACGGGGTGACGATTGACTCAAGGAAGATACAAAAAGGCAATCTTTTCATTCCTTTTAAAGGAGATAAGACAGACGGGCACCAATATGTGGAGGCTGCAATTCAAAACGGAGCAGCTGCAGCGTTTTGGCAAAAGGATGTTCCAAATCCGCCTAAGCATTTGCCGCTAATTTTTGTAAGTGACCCACTTGTTAGCATCCAGCAGCTTGCGAAAAGTTACCGACATGAATTGGATATAAAGGTTGTCGGCATAACAGGAAGTAATGGAAAGACATCCACAAAGGATATTACGACAAATCTGTTGTCACTGAAATATAAAGTCCAGAAAACAGAAGGAAATTATAATAATCATTTAGGTCTTCCGTTGACTGTTTTGAGTTTAGAGGAAGATACAGATATTGCTGTGTTGGAAATGGGAATGAGCGGCAGGGGAGAGATTGATTTTTTAACAAGGCTGGCTGAGCCTGATGTTGTTGCCATCACAAATATCGGAGAATCCCATTTGCAGGACCTTGGTTCAAGGGAAGGCATTGCAGAAGCAAAAATGGAGATACTTAACGGATTAAAAGAAGGCGGCAGGATTGTTTATTTTGGCGATGAACCATTATTAAGCAAAATCCCAAGCTTGAAGAAGGCTGATTCGGAAAGCTGTTCCTTTGGTTTAGAAGATACTAACAGCCTGTTTCCATTTGATATTGTGGAAAGCAGTACTGGCAGCGAATTTAAAATCAACACTAGTGAGCAGGAGTTTAGTCTGCCGATATTAGGTAAACACAATATTCTGAACGCACTGGCAGGTATGCTAGTGGCAGATTATTTTGGTATCAGCTATGAGCAAATGAATGAAGGCTTTGAGAATCTTAAGCTGACTAATATGAGAATGGAGCTTGTGGAAGGGAAGGGCGGTTTGAAAATTATCAATGATGCCTATAATGCCAGTCCTACCAGCATGAGAGCTGCTATTAATGTGCTGCAAAGCTTACCAGGATTTAAATCTAAGGTGCTTGTTCTTGGAGACATGCTAGAATTGGGTCCAGATGAAGCAATCTTCCATTACAGTATTGGTGAGGCGATAGATGCTGCTGCCATTGATTATGTATTTACATTTGGAAAATTGGGTGAGCATATTGCTGAAGGAGCAAAAACAGTACTTGCTGAAAATAGAGTCCGCTCTTTCTTAGACAAAAGTGAACTTATTAACGAACTGGAAAAGGTTGTTGATGCAGACACGGCGGTTCTTGTAAAAGCTTCAAGAGGAATGAGGCTGGAGGAAGTCGTAAAGGCTCTCCAATAATCATGAAGTTTTCGGTCTAATGGACATCAAAGGGAACGAGGAATCTTTCTGATTCTGGTTCCCTTTTTTTGAGTTAATAGCATGATTAGGTTAGGAAGTGTAATTTTTAGTTTAATAGTGTAAAATGTAAACAAAAACTATTGGTGGTGTTAACATTGACTGCTTGTTTATGTATACACGGATTTACTGGAGCTCCAAAAGAGGTGGAGCCGCTGGCTGAGTACCTGCTAGAACATACGGATTGGGAATGTGCCATGCCAGTGTTACCAGGTCACGGTGAACTTTTGCAATTAAAAGGGGTCTCCTTTAATGAGTGGATTCACTGCGCCGAAAGGGCATTGGAGGAATTGTTAGAAAGACATGAGGAAGTCTATGTGATTGGCTTTTCAATGGGAGGAATGATTGCAAGCTATTTAGCTGCTCGTTATCCTGTCAAAAAACTTGTGCTGTTGAGCGCTGCAGCCTTTTATATTAATCCTAAACAATTAAGGGCAGATATAATCAATATGTGTAGAGATCTTTGTAACGGAAAATTGTTTGAAAATGAATTGTTTAACCGTTATTCCTATAAAATCAAAACAACGCCTCTTTCTGCCACTATTCAGTTTAGAAAACTTGTACGACATATTAAGCCGCTTCTGGAAAGTGTCACAATTCCAACCTTTATTGCACAAGGAGACTGCGATGGTATAGTGCCTCTAAAAAGCGCTGATTACTTATATCAAACAATTAAAGCAAAAAAGAAAGAAATTGTTTATATGAAGAATTCTAAGCATTTAATCTGCCATTGTGAGGATAATAAAGCTCTTTTTTCACAAATATTAAATTTTTTATCTTAATGAAGTTGTTTTATTCTGTATCTTAAGTATGTTTACTGCAGGAAAAAATGATAGGATTAATATCCTATTTTTTTACTGGTTTCAATAAAAATATGCTGCTGCAGCTGTTAACAGCAAGCCTTGAGGAGGGTTTTAAAACCGAGACAGAAACTTGGCTTTTGAACTTCCACATTATTGCAAACCGATATTGTAAGTGATAAGATTATTTTTAAAAGCATTATGAAAAAAGGTTAAATGGATATACTGAAAAAGGCACAATGATTATATAGAATAAAAAGCAGTCAAATAGAGAGAAATTATCCAGCTTGACGTTCCTTGTTTTGCTCACTTTATATACGGGAAATGTTCGCATATTGTGTTCAAAATTTCTCTGTCTTTGGCTGACTTTTCAGTTGTAGCTAGCTATAAAAATTTATAGAGTCATTTGAAATATTTCTCCTATTTAAATTGGTTGAACAGTATCTCATAACTTGAGAAAAAAAGCATATAGCCTCGGAGTTTCTCCTTATTAATTTCAAGTGATGATTATAATCCACAAAAACTTATGCATTCATGAAAATAATATACGTAGTTTAGTGTAATTCATTAACTGTTTGGGGAAAAAACGGATAAAGTGGAGGGTCAAACCATTTATATATGTTTCATTGATGGGGAAAATGGGGTACATACAATGGTTATTAATGGGATAGACCATTATACCGTGGATATTTTTAATGACTAGAAGGAGTTTGAATATATTGGTTAAGTTTCAAGATTTAGGGATCAGTTCTGCGACGATGAAATCATTAAATAGAATGGGGTTTGAGGAAGCAACTCCTATTCAAGCTGAAACAATTCCTTTGAGCCTTCAAAACAAGGACTTGATTGGTCAGGCGCAAACTGGTACAGGAAAAACAGCAGCTTTCGGTGTGCCGTTAGTGGATAAAGTGGATATAAGCAGTGACGTCGTACAAGGGATTATCATTGCGCCAACAAGAGAATTAGCAATTCAAGTATCGGAAGAACTGTATAAAATCGGTTTCGGGAAGCGTACGAGAGTATTGTCTATTTTCGGTGGTCAAGACATCAATCGTCAAATCCGTGCACTTAAGAAGAACCCGCATATTATTGTAGGTACTCCAGGCCGAATACTTGATCATATCAACAGAAAAACACTTCGATTAGATAATGTGTCAACTGTTATTTTAGATGAAGCAGATGAAATGCTGAATATGGGATTCATTGATGATATAGAATCAATTCTTTCTAAGATTCCGGAAGAAAGACAAACATTATTATTCTCTGCTACAATGCCTCCGCAAATCAGAAGAATGGCAGAACGCTTCATGAAGGAGCCACAGGTTGTTAAAGTAAAAGCAAAAGAAATGACAACTCCGCTTATTGAACAATTTTATGTAGAGACACAGGAAAAAACTAAGTTTGACATTCTAACAAGATTATTGGATATACAATCCCCTGAATTGGCAATCATTTTCGGCCGCACAAAACGCCGTGTTGATGAGCTGTCTGAAGCTTTGAACCTGCGCGGTTATACAGCAGAAGGCATTCATGGTGATTTGAGCCAAGCGAAGCGTATGTCTGTTTTGCGCAAATTTAAAGAAGGTACAATCGATGTTCTTGTAGCTACTGATGTTGCTGCCCGTGGTTTGGATATTTCTGGAGTTACGCATGTTTACAACTTTGATATCCCTCAAGACCCAGAAAGTTATGTTCACCGTATCGGAAGAACAGGAAGAGCTGGTAAAGAAGGGATGGCAATTACCTTTATCACATACCGCGAAAGATCATATCTTCAAGTTGTCGAAAAAGTGACAAATAAAAAGATGGAGAAATTGATCCCGCCTACTGTTGATCAAGCAATTGAAGGTCAACAAAAAGCTGTAATGGAAAAAATCATGAACATTATTGATGAAAATAATCTTGATTCTTATAAGTCCACAGCAGACGAATTATTAAAACAGAAGGATGCTTCTACTGTTGTAGCTGCTGTCTTGAAAATGCTGACAAAAGAGCCGGATACAACTCCTGTCAGATTGACTGAAGAAAAGCCGCTTCCACAAAGACGCGACCGTAAGTTTAATGATCGTAACAACAGCGGTGGAGGATATAAAGGCAAGAAGAGCTATAGTAACTCAGGTTCTAATTCTAATTCCCGCCAAAGACAAGGTTACAGTAATAAAAGATCAGGTCAATCCAGCAGCAGTTATTCCAAATCCAACTCATATAGATAATAGAATCCCCCCTATGAAGGCTTTTCATAGGGGTTTTTTATGTTTTTTCTGGTGCATACTAAGTAAAAGGCTTATGAGGAAGGATGTTAGCCAATTGACTATATTTAAATTAGGATATGTGGCGATGAGTCAAAATCTGCAAAATGCATCTCCGTCCCAAACGATGACATATAAACAATTCTCTCAAATTGCAAATAGGGAGGCTGCTATCCGAAAGCTTGAAAGAATTTCTATAAGTAATTTGGAAAATTGCTTAAGGCTTTTAAAGCATAATGCAGGTAATAATATTCATTTCTTCCGTTTCAGCTCTAAGTTAATTCCCTTAGCGAACCATCCGGAGCTTCAGGGCTGGAACTTTATGCGTCCGTTAAAGGAAAATTTATTGGTGTTGGGAGAGTGGGTGAAAAAACATTCCATGCGGGTAGATTTTCATCCAGATCACTTTGTTGTTTTGAACAATGCGAATGCAGATATTTTGAAAGCCTCTCTTAAAACCCTGTCTGTTCATGAGCGGCTGCTTAAGGGGATGAAAATTGATACAGAACACAGATGTGTGCTACATGTGGGAGGAGCGCATGACGATAAGGAAGGAGCTCTTGAGCAGTTTATTACCAACTGGGGATTTGTTCCTGAAAAGCTGCAAAAAATGATTATCCTTGAAAATGATGATACTACCTTTACTGTCAATGACACTCTGTATTTATGTGAAAAACTAGGAGTACCGTTTGTATTTGATTTACATCATCATTTTGCTAATAACGAGGACAATCAATGGGAGGAGCAATGGCCAAGGATGACTGCTACTTGGGAGAATTCTCCGCTGCCGCTTAAGATGCATATTTCGAGTCCGCGCTCCGAAACAGAATTTCGGGCACATGCTGAATATATAGATGTTGATATGTTTATGCGGTTTTTGGAGACTGTAAATGGTACACTGCCGGAAATTCATTGCATGATAGAAGCAAAAGCGAAGGACAATGCCCTTTTTCAGTTAGCAAAAGACCTCCAAAAAACAGGGAGGGCGGAATTTAGTGACCAATCAACCTTTACCTTAAGGTAAGGGTATAGTACTGGTTACATAAGAAAAAGGGCAATGCATTTATAGTTAACGGAAAAGGCCAATTAAAGCAAGTGCTATAATAATTGCCCAAATCGTCAGCGTCTTTGCTGGCGGTTTTCTGTTTGAACGAATTCTTCCCCTCAATTGCAGAAACTCTTCCTTATAGGAAGGGATGATTTTTTTCCCCTTTGCTTCTAGCAGGCTTCCTGCTGCGACTCCGAATAAGAAGCCAAATAGATGGGCGCCAATGTTGATATTGGGCTGGATAAAGGTCATAATCAAGCTCAATGCAGCAATTGTTCCGATTACTTGTGAATTATTCCTTGATATAATATCCTTGCGGAATACAATTAAAGCAATATAGTAGCCGAACATGCCGAAAATGCTGCCGCTTGCCCCGAGATGGGAAAAGGTGAGCGGTTCTGTTACAAGAGTGGCGATATTAGCCAGGACACCTGTGAACAAATATACTGCCAGAAACTTCGGTTTACCGAGGGCTCGCTCTAGGGCTGGTCCAAAAAGAAAGATACTGAAGCTATTAAATAAAAAATGGGAAAAGCCGGTATGAAGAAAGATCGGTGTAATCAGTCTCCACCATTCACCTTGCACAATATAGAGATTCACACCTACCATTGATTCCATAATAAGCTGATTTGGCAAAACAGGTAGAAATGTTGCTAAGTATACAAGCAAGTTAACCAGCAGGATAAGAGACACAATAGGATAGAAAGTAATATACTCTTTAAAGCTTTCTCTTCTTGTAAACAATAAAAAACCTCCTTTTTACTTAGTTTCATAATAGCTAATGGCCAGGGTAAGATACAAATAATTTATGCAAGAAAAAAGAATTTAGAAGGATGTGTACTAATGATAAAGGGGATAGGGATAGATATAGTGGAATTAAACAGAATAGGGGAGCTTCTCGAACGGAAGCCGCACTTTGCTGACAGAATTTTAACAGAACGGGAATTGGAAAAATATGAAAAACTGCAAAGGAAAAGAAAGCTAGAGTTTTTGGCTGGAAGATTTGCGGCAAAGGAGGCTTTTTCAAAAGCAGTTGGAACGGGGATTGGCAAAGGGCTTAGCTTTCTAGATATAGAAGTTGGACAAGATGAGAAAGGTAAGCCTTATATAAACAAGCCTTATGCGGACGGTGTTCACCTTTCTATTACACATAGCAGTAATTATGCATTTGCCCAAGTGGTAATAGAAGAATAAAAAATGAAGAGCTTGTTTCTGTTGGTAAGCATAATCCCTTAGGTTGTCTCATATATTCATAGAGCAATAGGAGACAAGTTCAGCAATCTTAGGCTTGTTTTCCTTAATCGATGAAATGAGAATAAGGGAGTTGAAAAGATGAACAAGAAGTTATGGTTGCTATTTGTGGGGCTAGCGGTCATGGTAATGTTAACTGCCTGTGGAACAAAATCTAAGGAAGATGTCCTGAAGGATCTGGACGAGAAGGTTGCCACAAAAGGTTATAAGGCAGATGCTGAAATGACCTTGCAAATGGGGACAGAGCCTCAAACCTATGATGTTCAAATCTGGCATAAGGATCCCTCGTATTACAGGGTGAACTTAAAAAATGCGAAAAAAGATCAAAGCCAGATGATCTTAAGAAATGATGAAGGTGTGTATGTGTTAACACCGGCATTAAATAAAAGCTTCAAGTTTCAAAGTGATTGGCCAGAAAACAGCAGCCAAGCATATCTTTATGAGTCCTTAGTGAAGGATATTGAGGAAGACAAGGATGCTAAATTTTCCTCTACAGATAAATATTATGTATTCGAAACAAAGACAAGATATCAAAACAATAAGATGCTTCCTACACAGGAAATTACTTTAAATAAAAAGGATCTTTCACCTGTCAGTGTGAAGGTAAAGGATACAGATGGGAAAGCACTTGTCACTGTCAAATTCTCCAACGTGAAATTTGACGTTAACTTTGACAAAGCTGATTTTGATTTGCAGAAGAGCATGACTGCAGCAAAGCTTGCAGTACCTGTTATGGCTGAAGTGGATGGAGATGATTCATTCTCTGTCAAATACCCAGAAACTTTACTTGGAGCAAGCCTTGTAGAGGAGAAAAAGGTCGCAACTGATGATGGAGAACGGATAGTATTGACGTATGACGGACAAAAATCATACACCATTATTCAAGAAAAAGCGGAAGTAGCACCAGCAACTGCAGGACCAATTAATATGACAGGAAATCCTGTGGATTTAGGTTTTGCAATCGGAGCGCTTTCCAATAATAAACTCTCCTGGACTTATGAAGGAGTAGATTATATTATCGCTTCGACAGAGCTAGAAGAGGCTGAAATGGCGGAAATAGCTCGTTCAGTACAGGGAGAAGCAATTAAATAAGAAAAAACAGCCGAGTGTGGTACCACACTCGGCTGTTTTTTCGTTACGTCTGGTCTAATCTATTGTTGATTTATTGACAAGCAAAAGTAACAATAGAATAATTAATTATCATACTTCGTGTTAAGAGAGAAGGAAGGTCACCATTGATGCTAGAGAATGAGTATTTTCGTGATACTTGGGCAGAAATAAATTTAGACGATATAGAAGAGAATGTAAAAAACATGAGAAGCAGGATGGCGGAAGCCAGCAAGCTATTTGCAGTCGTGAAGGCTAATGGTTACGGCCATGGTGCAGTAGAGGTAGCTCGCACTGCTCTTCTTGCAGGTGCAGATTATTTGGCCGTAGCATTTTTGGATGAGGCACTTGCTTTAAGAAATGCAGGTATCGATGCACCGATATTGGTGCTTGGAGCAAGCAGGCCCGCTGATATTCTCGTAGCTGCTAAACAAGACATTATTTTAACCGTTTTTGACGTAGAATGGTTAACAAGAGCGACAGAGCGTCTGCAAGGAAACAAGATAAAAATCCATGTTAAAATCGACTCAGGTATGGGGAGGTTAGGGATTAGAAAAGAACAGGAAGTCAAAGAAATAGAAGAATTCCTCATGTGTCATCAAGAATTCATCTTGGAAGGAATTTATACTCATTTTGCAACAGCAGATGAGAAAAATTCCAGCTACTTGAATGAACAGGCAAAGAAATTTGCGGACATATTAGCTTCCTTTAAAGCGAAGCCTCCCATTATACATTGCAGCAACAGTGCGGCAGGGCTGCTTTACCCAGAACTTGCTTTCAATGGAGTACGGCTGGGAATTTCCATGTATGGTCTGACTCCTTCCATGGAAATTAAAGAAATGCTGCCATTTTCATTAAAAGAAGCATTTTCACTTCATACAAAAATCGTGCAAGTAAAGAAGCTTCATAAAGGTGATAAAGTAAGCTATGGTGCCACATATGAAGCAAAGGAAGACGAGTGGATAGCGACATTGCCAATCGGTTATGCAGATGGCTGGCTTAGAAAGCTGCAAGGCCAAGAGGTTCTGGTAAATGGAGTCAGGGTTCCAATTGTAGGAAGAGTTTGTATGGACCAGTGTATGATAAGGCTGCCTCATGAAATAGCGGTTGGAACGAAGGTTACCTTAATAGGGACGCAGCAGGAACAGTGCATTTCCGTTAATGAGATTGCCAAAAAGCTTGATACGATTAATTATGAAGTAACCTGTACCATTGCGAATAGGGTCCCGAGAATCTATCTCAAGGATGGAGCAGTGGATAGCATTGTGAATAACCTTCTAAATTAAAGTAATGTAGTGACTTGAGGCAGAATAGGATAATAAAGGCTGCCGGGGTTTCCTTATGTGCAGGTGACAAAAAATATAAATGTCTAAACTTTATTCGCAAGAGATGCATAAAACCTATATTTTTTGGCGGATAATACATTAGAATTGCTGAATGGACTTTGCAGATTGGGTTATTAATGGTATGATTAAAAAAACAGAGCTAAAAATGGTGTGTAGTGATGGTGGAGGTGTATGTTTGTGTCTGAATCCAGCGCAACGACAGAGATCATGATAAAATTACCAAAGCATTTATTATCTGAATTGGACGGCTTCGTAAAGCAAGAAAATGTGAATCGTAGTGAATTTATTTATCAAGCAACGAAAATGTACCTTAGAGAACGGAAAAAGAGACATATCCGCGAATCAATGAGAAGAGGTTACATGGAGATGGCAAAATTAAATTTATCCATTGCATCTGAAAGCTTTCTAGCAGAATATGAGGCAGAGCATACAGTAGAACGTCTAGTTAGCGGAGGATAATCCTTTGATTGTCAAACGTGGTGACGTTTATTTTGCAGACCTATCCCCAGTTGTTGGCTCAGAGCAAGGCGGTGTCCGTCCTGTACTTGTCATTCAAAACGACATCGGGAATCGGTTCAGTCCCACAGTCATTATTGCAGCAATTACGGCTCAAATACAAAAGGCTAAATTGCCGACTCATGTGGAAATTGACGCGAAGCGCTATGGTTTTGAGAGAGATTCAGTAATTCTTTTAGAACAAATTCGCACGATAGATAAACAGAGGTTAACGGACAAAATCACCCATCTTGATGAAGAAATGATGGAAAAAGTAGATGAAGCTCTGCAAATAAGCTTGGGTCTCATTGAATTTTAATAGGGATAGTTGCGCTCTTTTTTAAGAGCGTATTTTTTTTGTGTTAAAATCGAAGTATTTTAAGAAAATTGGTTTAGAAAAATACATAAAGGGTAAATAAAAAAGTCAAATAGACTTTTTTAAATGATGTGTGGAGCGGTAATTAGCGCTTTAAAAAATAAAGTATGATGAAAATGGTACATCTGCAGTCCTAGGGATTAAGTAATGAAAAATTTGCTAATGATTGATATGCAAAAACCCCCATTACTATCGTCCAAATATGTTAAAATGGAGGATGAACCTTGAAAAAAGAACTAATAGATTATTTGAAATCTAATCATAAAGAAATTCATTCTGACTGGCTGAACAAGTTACAGGTGACTGGTGATACGAAGTTACACGAAATCATCTCCGACAATGATTTTTTTTTAATGGGTCAAGAATTTACTAACCTGCTTCTTGGGGATTCCCCAAGTGCTGAGCGATATGTCAATCTTCCTGTTTTTATCGAAAAGGCTGTCAGTTATAATTGGCCGCTTAGTTTTTTAGTGCGGGGGATACAGGTGCTTGAACAGGTAATTCTGGATCACCTGAAAATAAAAGCGCCAGGTACAGAAGATGTTTATAAGCAGGTGGAAGTCTTGAATGAATGGCTTCATCCACTTTGCCAAAGGATTGTTGAAGTATATTCCGATACGTGGGAGAGGACCTTTTCCTTGCAAAAAATAGCGTTACAGGAATTGTCTGCACCATTAATCCCTGTATTCGACGGAATTACGATAATGCCGCTTGTTGGTACTATTGATACACAGCGAGCAAAACAAATTATGGAGAATTTGCTCCACGGTGTAGTAAAGCATCGTTCAGTGGTAGTGCTTATAGATATTACAGGCGTTCCTGTCGTGGATACGATGGTTGCCCATCATATCATTCAAGCAGTTCAAGCTGTTCGTTTAGTTGGGGCAAAAAGCATGATTGTTGGTATAAGACCAGAGATTGCGCAAACCATTGTTAATCTCGGCATTAAATTAGATCAAATTGAAACAAAAAACACATTAAAAAAAGGCATGGAAAAAGCTTTAGAATATACAAACAGAAAGTTGGTTGGGATTGGTGAATAAGGTGAGAATACCAATATTAAAGCTGCATGATTGTTTGCTTGTTTCTATTCAATGGGAATTAGATGACCAAACAGCCCTTCAGTTTCAGGAGGACTTGCTGAACAAAATCCATGAAACAAGCGCAAATGGTGTTGTAATCGATTTAACTTCGATTGATTTTATCGATTCATTTATTGCAAAGGTACTAGGTGACGTTATCGGCATGTCTAAGCTGATGGGTGCTAAGGTTGTTCTTACTGGAATTCAACCTGCTGTTGCAATTACATTAGTAGAACTAGGGATTAGTCTAAATGATGTATTGACTGCCCTAGATCTAGAAAAAGGTTTGGAGAAATTACAACAGGAATTGGGGGATTGACCTATGGGAGACCAATCCTGCGTAAAGATTGTTAACGAGTGGGACATCGTAGCTGCTCGTCAATTAGGAAGAAATGTAGCAAAAGAGCTAGGGTTCGGTACCGTAGATCAGGCGAGAATAACTACGGCTATTAGTGAGCTAGCTAGAAACATATATTTGTATGCCGGCCAGGGGCAAATATGTATAAGTAAGCTTTCTGAAAGTGGTAAGCTTGGCCTGAAATTAAGTGCAGTGGACAGTGGTCCCGGCATTAAAGATTTGCGACAGGTCATGCAGGACGGATTCTCTACATCAGGTGGCTTAGGTGCTGGTTTGCCTGGAGTAAAAAGGCTGATGGATGAGTTCCAAATTGAAACAGAAGTCGGAAAGGGAACAGATATTCAAGCGATTAAGTGGCTCAGATAAGGGGGGAGACCATGGACTTCCGTGAAATGATGGATTCTAAATATCGAGATCTTCTTGTCAGTTACATTAAAGACGAATCTGAGCAAGCCCTTTATCAAGGGCAGAAGTTCAGCAGGAAATCAATTGAACATAAAATTTCACCAGAAGATATCATTAGCTTACATAAGTACTTAATGATTGATCTTTATCCGGATTTACCGGAGCATGTAGTCAAATCCTTTGATATATTGCTGGAGGTCATGATGGGCTATGGTCTTGCCTATAGAGAGCACCAAAGCCTACGTCATGTCCAACAGGAGTTAAGAAGTGAGATGGAGATTGCCTCTAATGTTCAGCAGACATTGTTGAGTACGGAGATACCGAATGTGGAAAGCATTGATATAGGTGCAATAAGTGTTCCTGCGAAAATGATGAATGGTGATTATCATCACTTTGTACAGGATGAGGATAAGTATATTAATATTGCGATTGCCGATGTTATCGGCAAAGGTATCCCTGCAGCACTTTGCATGTCTATGATTAAATACGCAATGGACAGTCTGCCGGAAAACCGCAATATTCCTGCCAAGGTGTTGGGAAATCTGAATCGTGTAGTCGAGCAAAATGTTGATCCAAGCATGTTCATTACAATGTTTTATGGTGTTTATGAAATGCAATCGCATATTTTTCATTATGCTTCTGCCGGTCATGAGCCAGGACTTTTTTTTGAGGCGAAAACTGAGGAATTCAGTGATTTAGAGGCAAAAGGCCTTCTTTTAGGTGTTGATAAAAAAGCCGAATATAAACAGTTCAAAAAAGAAATGGATATAGGCGATATGATTATCCTTATGTCAGATGGTGTAACTGAGTGCAGGACAGAAGAAGGTTTTATAGAAAAGGAAACTTTAATCGGTTACATAAAAAAACATATTCACTTGAAGGCGCAGGAAATTGTTGACAATGTCTATAAAGAACTTGTTAAAATACAGGATTTTCAGCTAAGAGATGATTTTACTTTAATTATTTTTAAAAGAGAAGTTTAAACCTTCTGCGCATGGGGTATTTATCTAAGACATTAGAATGTTAAAGGTGGGTCGTTAATGAATATTGTAATAGATGTAAACGAAAAAGAGTTAGATGTGGAGATTAAAGTTGCTGGTGAAATTGACGCATATACAGCGCCTAAATTAAAAGAAAGAATTTATTCCTTCTCTGAAAAAGACGGTGTAAGGATGACTATAGATTTATCAGATGTGAATTATATGGACAGCACAGGCCTTGGTGTTTTTGTGGGACTCTTTAAAAATGTCCGTTCACACGATGGGGAATTTAAGCTAATTGGTTTATCTGAACGATTAATCAGGCTGTTTGAAATCACAGGTTTGGCAGATATTATCGACATAAACAGTAAGATTGAAGGTGGGATTAAATGAGTCAGCATTTTGAATATATCGAAATGAAAATCCCTTCTAAACCAGAGTATGTAGGTATAATCCGGTTAACCCTTTCCGGAATCGCTAGCAGAATGGGATTCAGCTATGATGAAATTGAGGATTTAAAAATCGCTACAAGTGAAGCTTGTACGAATGCAGTACAGCATGCCTATAAAAATAAAGAGGCAGGAGAAGTGCTGATTGGCTTCCGTTTATATAATGACCGTTTGGAGGTTATTGTTGCGGATAATGGAAAAAGCTTTGACTTTGACAGCACAACGAAAGAAATTGGTCCATACGATCAAGATGAGTCGATTGAGTTCCTTCGAGAAGGAGGCCTTGGACTCTATCTGATTGAAACACTAATGGACGAAGTGAAAATTCATCATAATGACGGTGTTACAGTCTTGATGACGAAATACCTTGAAGGAGAGCAGGTGGAGAGTGATGCCGAAACAATCTCAACCTAAGCGCCAATTAACTAAAGAAGAAGTTAATGAACTTATTAAGAAATACCAGAATGATCAGGATGAGGAAGCTCAGAATATTTTGGTGATGAACTATCGAGACTTAGTAGAGGTGCTGGCAAGAAAGTACTCGAAGGGTAAGATGTTCCATGAAGATATAAGTCAGGTCGGTATAATCGGACTGCTTGGAGCTATCCGAAGATATGACGAAAGTTTTGGCAAAAGCTTTGAAGCATTTGCTGTGCCGACAATCATTGGTGAAATAAAGAGATTCCTGCGAGATAAGACATGGAGTGTTCATGTTCCTAGAAGAATAAAAGAGATTGGTCCGAAAATAAAGAAAACTGTAGAACATTTAACAACTGAATTGCAAAGATCGCCAAAGGTAAACGAAATTGCCGATTATCTTGAAGTATCTGAAGAAGAAGTGCTAGAAGCAATGGAGATGGGCAAAAGCTATCAAGCTTTATCTGTCGATCATTCTATCGAAGCAGATTCTGAAGGTGGAACGGTGACATTGCTTGATATTGTTGGGGATGTTGATAAAGGCTTTGAGCGTGTTAATCAAAAGCTCGTGCTCGAAAAAGTACTGCATGTATTGAGTGAAAGGGAAAAGAGCATCATTCAATATACATACTTGGATAATATGAGCCAAAAAGAAGCTGGCGACAAGCTCGGGATCTCCCAAATGCATGTCTCTAGACTGCAAAGAAGGGCAATTAAAAAGCTCCAAGAAGCAATTCATGCTGAGTCCAGCAATTCGGAGTTTATTCTATGACAGCTTTAGCTGACTCCAATATTCAAGTTTTAGCACATCAGACGAATAAGCAAGGAAAAACATTATGTGGTGACAGCTATTTTTTTCTATCGACAGAAGAATACTTTATTTGTGTGCTGGCAGATGGTCTAGGGAGCGGAGAATATGCTAATGAATCATCCGAAGCTGTAGCAGATGTGATTAGAAATAATCATACTGCAGATGTGGAGGAATTGATGGAGCTAGCAAACAAGGTCCTCGTAAAGAAAAGAGGTGCCGCTGTGTGTGTGTTTAAGGTGGATTATGCTATAAAAAGCATTAAGTACAGCTGTGTTGGAAATATTCGCTTCTTTCTGTACACGTCCAGTGGAAAGCTCACATATCCGCTTCCTGTTACAGGCTATCTTTCAGGAAGACCACAAGTTTATAATACTCAAACTTTTGCTTATGAAGCTTATTCGAAATTTCTTGTTCACTCAGATGGATATAATATTCAAGGGGTAAAGGATTTGTTGAAGGGCTTTAATCCGTTACGGAATATTGCAGAAACAATTGCGCAAAAATATAATAATTCAGATGATGATTCTACCTTTATTTTGGGAAGCTTGCTATAATGTAAGCTTTTTTTTTGTCTTAATAGCGATAATTATCCCTTAATATGGATAGTAGTGTTAGATAATTTCAAGTGATATATAGTAATATGAAAGAAGCAACTCTCTTTGATACATATTAGGAAGGACTGTGGTAGCTCGTATGGAAAAGGTTTTAATAAAAGAAGATTATCAATCCATGATTGCGAAGGAGCAATCAGTTACGAAAAAACAAGTCGCTAATGTTCTTGCGTTATTGGAGGAAGGAAATACAGTTCCTTTCATTGCTCGATACCGTAAAGAACAAACAGGAGCTTTGGATGAAGTGCAAATAAAGGATATTATGGACCGTTATCACTATATCCAGAACTTGGAGCAGAGAAAAGAGGAAGTAATAAGGCTGATAGAGGAACAAGGTAAATTGACGGAAGAACTGCGAAAAAGCATCTCAGCCTCTATTAAGCTTCAGGAAGTAGAGGATTTATACCGACCGTATAAGCTTAAGAGAAGAACAAAGGCTACTATTGCGAAGGAGAAGGGATTAGAGCCATTCGCTAAATGGCTGCTTGAGCATAATAGCAGTTCCCCAATCGAACTAGAAGCAGCGAAATACATATCGGAAGAGAAAGAGGTACTGTCAGCGGAAGATGCAATTGCAGGGGCAAGAGATATTATTGCAGAGATGGTATCAGATGATGCGGAAAGCAGAAAATGGATTCGAAACAAAACGTTTCAATCAGGACTTATTTCAACAACCGCGAAAGATGCTGACAAGGATGAAAAGAATGTATATGAGATGTACTATGAATATGAAGAGCCTTTAAATAAAATAGTTCCACACCGTACATTAGCGCTGAACCGAGGAGAAAAAGAAGATATCTTAAAGGTTTCTATTAAGCCGCCTGTTGATTTGGTAATCAGTTATTTGGAGAAAAAGTGGTTAAAGAAACAAGAATCAGCTTCCAATAACATAATAAAGGCAGCTATTGAAGACAGCTATAAAAGATTGATTCAGCCTTCGATTGAGAGAGAGCTTAGAGGAGAGCTGACAGAAAAAGCGGAGGAGCAAGCTATTCATATATTCTCAGAGAATCTTAGAAACTTGCTGCTTCAGCCGCCACTAAAAGGCAAGATGGTGCTAGGTGTCGATCCAGCATATCGGACAGGTTGTAAATTAGCAGTTGTGGACGAAACTGGAAAAGTACTCGAAATAGGAGTTATCTATCCTCATCCGCCTGTTTCCAAAGCAAAAGAAGCTGCAGCTAAATTCCAAGAGCTATTATCAAAATATAAGATAGAGATGGTTGCTGTTGGAAATGGAACCGCCTCAAGAGAAACAGAGCAATTTGTTGCTGAACAAATTAAAAAACAAAACGAGGAAATATTTTATTTAATTGTCAATGAGGCAGGGGCAAGTGTTTACTCAGCATCAGAAATAGCAAGAGAAGAGTTTCCGAATTTTCAAGTAGAGGAAAGAAGTGCTGTTTCTATTGCTAGAAGGCTTCAAGACCCGTTGGCTGAGCTTGTGAAAATTGATCCTAAGTCTGTTGGGGTCGGTCAATACCAGCATGACGTATCACAGAAAAAACTGTCTGAGTCTCTTGGTTTTGTTGTTGAAACAAGCGTTAATAAAGTCGGTGTAAATGTTAATACTGCTTCTTCTTCTCTTTTACAATATGTTGCAGGTCTCTCAAAGGCTGTTGCTAATAATGTTGTCAAAAAGAGAGAAGAGGAAGGAAAGTTCACAAACAGAAAGCAGCTTAAGAAAATTCCGAGGCTTGGTGCTAAAACCTATGAACAGGCAATCGGTTTCCTGCGCATAATGGATGGGGATGAACCGCTAGACAGAACAGGCATACATCCAGAACACTATGATGAAGTTAAGGCATTGCTGAAAAGAATCGGATTTGACACGAAGCAAATCGGGACAGCTGAAATGAAGGAAGCATTGAGCACTCTTGATATAAAGGTGGTTTCTGAGGAATTGGCTATTGGTATGTTGACTTTAGGTGACATTGTGGATGCGTTAATGCGTCCTAGCCGTGACCCGAGGGATGAGTTGGCTGCACCTTTGCTGAGAACAGATGTATTAAAGCTGGAGGACTTAAAGGCAGGGATGGAGCTTCAAGGTACTGTGAGAAATGTAGTTGATTTTGGAGCCTTCGTTGATATAGGCGTAAAGCAGGATGGCCTTGTCCACATTTCAAAGCTGAGTAATAAATTTGTTAAGCACCCGTTGGATATAGTGAGTGTAGGGGATGTTGTTACAGTTTGGGTTGACGGTATAGATCATAATAAAGGACGAGTTGCATTAACGATGCTTCCTCCTAGTAGCGCTAAATAAGATTAGAGTGAACAAAAGACAAAGGGCAATATGTTCCTTTGTCTTTTGTTCTTCTCTCCTTAAGAACAGTTTTTTCTTCTATAGTAATACCAGCATTGGTTAAGTAGTTTAACTTGGTTGGTGTTTTTTTCGTAGAACGCCTTTTTAATTTGATTTTGGAGCCACGTAGGCATAAGCTTATACCCCCTTTTTTTATGTGCTGTTTTATGGCTCGAAGTGCACTTGGCTGCTGCTGACAGCTGGTTATAAGGTGGGAATTGTAATTGAGCTAACTTTTTCTTTGTATGCTTCATCATATGCTATAATATTTGTCTTGTTGAGGAGGGAATATCATGACAGATCAAGAGCTGCAATTGTTAGTTGAGGAAGTGTCAAATCAATATTTTCAAATACCGTTTATTCATAAAGCATCCTTTAACCCAAGACTCAGGACAACTGGAGGGAGATATTTACTTAACAGCCACAATATTGAGATCAATAGAAAATACCTTGACCAATTAGGGTTGGAGGAATTAATCGGTATTATTAAACATGAGCTTTGTCATTATCATCTTCATATAAATAAAAGAGGTTATCAACACAAGGATGCTGATTTCAAAAACCTGCTAAAGAGTGTTGGCGGGCCGCGTTTTTGCTCATCCTTGCCCCGCGAAAATAATTCAAGCAAACCGAAAAAAGTACTTATATATAAATGTAAATCATGCAACCAGGTTTATCTTCGCAGAAAAAAGGTCGATACTAAAAAGTATGTTTGTGGGAAATGCAGAGGGAAATTAGTGTTAGAGGAAACAAGGAATAATTAGAGAAAAGACGGTTGTTATAAGCATTTATATGCAAGAAAGGCATGTTTCCATTCTTTTTAAAAAAACTTTAGAAATATGCTTGACTTTATATATTTACCTGCCTATAATGTAAAGAGTCGACAAGAGAGAGCGACGGAAACGGAAGTCCTCTAGAAGACAAGCTTTTAAAAATATTCCGCAGTAGCTCAGTGGTAGAGCACTCGGCTGTTAACCGAGCGGTCGTAGGTTCGAATCCTACCTGCGGAGCCATTGTTTCGGGGAAGTACTCAAGAGGCTGAAGAGGCGCCCCTGCTAAGGGTGTAGGTCGCGTAAGCGGCGCGAGGGTTCAAATCCCTCCTTCTCCGCCATTATTTTTTTAATGGCCCATTGGTCAAGCGGTTAAGACACCGCCCTTTCACGGCGGTAACACGGGTTCGAATCCCGTATGGGTCACTTTAATAACTTTATATAATCAAAATGGTCCCGTGGTGTAGCGGTTAACATGCCTGCCTGTCACGCAGGAGATCGCGGGTTCGATTCCCGTCGGGACCGCCATTTTGTTGGTGGGCTATAGCCAAGCGGTAAGGCAACGGACTTTGACTCCGTCACGCGTTGGTTCGAATCCAGCTAGCCCAGCCATTTGCGAGCCATTAGCTCAGTTGGTAGAGCATCTGACTTTTAATCAGAGGGTCGCAGGTTCGAATCCTGCATGGCTCACCATTATTTTAATATCGCGGGTGTGGCGGAATTGGCAGACGCACTAGACTTAGGATCTAGCGCCGCAAGGCGTGGGGGTTCGACTCCCTTCACCCGCACCATTAATTTTAAACGAAAACGTTTATGTGTAGTATGATGAAGGTTATCTATTATAGTGCGGTCGTGGCGGAATGGCAGACGCGCTAGGTTGAGGGCCTAGTGGGGGTTAACCCCGTGGAGGTTCAAGTCCTCTCGGCCGCATCATAAAAACTCTTGACAACCAAAGATAAACATTGTATGATGATAAAAGTCGCTTTCGTGGATATGCGCCCGTAGCTCAATTGGATAGAGCGTCTGACTACGGATCAGAAGGTTATGGGTTCGACTCCTTTCGGGCGCGCCATATTTACGGGAAGTAGCTCAGCTTGGTAGAGCACTTGGTTTGGGACCAAGGGGTCGCAGGTTCGAATCCTGTCTTCCCGACCATTATCAAGTTGGATGAAAGCCAAATAATAATAATAAAATAATATTGCGGGTGTAGTTTAATGGTAAAACCTCAGCCTTCCAAGCTGATGTCGTGAGTTCGATTCTCATCACCCGCTCCAATTAATTTAAATTGCTCTTTGAAAACTGAACAAACAAACGTCAACAATAATCGTTTTTATAACTTTCGTTATAGAAACAAAACAAGTAACAAAAGCTAGAGTTTAGCAATGAGCTAATCTTACTCTTTATCG